>Ga0310038_10000065_pt1 | contig 118370 bp, 101 predicted proteins | sample Sb_taG_6_FD_200461 | JGI IMG/M metagenome (GOLD analysis project Ga0310038, IMG submission 200461) | Peat soil microbial communities from Weissenstadt, Germany - Sb_50d_4_PS metaG (v2) (version 2) | ecosystem: Environmental > Terrestrial > Soil > Wetlands > Peat | place: Germany: Weissenstadt... | reverse complement strand
GTGTACCAGGCCAGAACGATCGCGACGACGACGACGAATCCGCGTGACGCTGCGTCCTCCCAGTCGCCAAACGGCGAACGCAAGGCAGCTATGCTTCCCACGTTTTCGGATTTCTCCGCCGCGGCCGTTGCTGCGTGCTCCATTGACTGATTTCCGCTTGCGCCAATCTAACGAATTCGCGATGTGCTCGCCAGAATTTCAAGTACGTACTCGGGGTCGGGCAGCCGGCAGCGGAGGGGGCGGAGGTTGAGGGTCCTCGACTGGCGCGACAACTTCGACCCGACTCTCGAGATTGCGCTTCATGCAATCGGCGGAGCCGATGAGAAAATCCTCCACGCCGCCGTTGCGCGCCGCGTCGCATAGAAGCCGATGATCCGCTCCACCGGATCGCGTCGATGATAGAGCAAGGCGGCAAAGGTGTTGTTGTGGTCGCGACGAAAATGCCCGAACTCCCCGGCTATGCGATAGTTCGATTCGATCCAGTGATAGATCGTTTGGTCGTAGTCGATTCCGAAATAGTCCGCGCCGTATTCAGTGGTTAGTCGGGCCGTCAACAATATGTAGTCGGGTGATGCCCGGTTCAAATCGGCCAGACAAACCTGTTCCTGCGCTGGAGACAGGATTCCTGGTACCAGCATGTACCACCTGCCCGGCGCTTCGGTACCGGTAAGGGCATACAAGATAGTCGCTTCAGGCAGTACGGCGACTTGCCGGCCGTGGCGCTTCTGCTCGGAAATAAAGTCAAGGATCTGTCGCGCGACGTTCGCTTGTTCGGGTTTCAGCTGGAGGGTGCCCCAACTCGTCTCGAGTGTGTCCAGACGCTCGCTGGTCTGCGGGATGCAGACAAGCGCGAGCATCACGACTTCCGCGGCCAGCAGGTAGTTTGCCAGTCTCCGCTGCCGATCGGCCGAAAGCGCCGGCGTCGCCGCTTTGATGCATCGGGATATTGCGATTAGAAAAACCAAAAACAGCGGCATCGCAAGGTAGATGCTGTAATCGTACGGTCTGATCTCGGCGAAAACACGAATCGCAGGGACCAGGGCAAAGATGCCGAACGCCGCTTCGGCCAGACACCGACGGTTGCCCTTCCTGAGCAGTTCGTAAGTTGAGTACGCGACAAGCCCGCACCCAATGAAGAACATCCCGCCCGGGAAAACAAGATATCCGGTCACAAATCCTTCCGTCGTAGGATTGACTTGACCAAACCGATGCGCCACCGCGATCGCGACCAATATCGCAAGTATGATGTTGCGTGGCCCCCGGTTCCCTGTCGCCAGAAGAGACCACATCGTAACACTGGCTGCCGCGCACATAATCATTTGCAGCATCTCGCGCGGGATAAAGCGCTGGCCCACATAACCGTAAAAGACAGCGCCGTAATTGTGCATGGCCGTCCCAGGCAGCCCGACCCAGTTGGCATCCACCATGAAACCCGGCGTCAGCGTCCAGAAAAACCATCCGTAGATTGCAACCCAGAGCACAACGCCCGGCGCGCACGCGGCGATTTGATGCAACAGCGGGCGCACTGATCGCCGTAGGATAGCCTCCATTGCCATCACGAACCCGAGCATCAGGTAACACGCGACGCCGAACTCCTGCTTGCATAGCAGGGTCAGACTGGCGGCTAACCCGGCCATCAACAGATTGTATCCGGAACGATCGAATAGATTCCTCAGCGTGAACCACGAACACAGCAGGCTCAGCAGCAAGCCCATCGTGGCGGCATAGGAATAGGGAAATGCGTAGTTGAAAATCCCGGGCGCGAAGCCCATGAACAAAAGCGCAAGCGCTGCCGTCAGGCCGACGGCGCGCCCCTCGAGCATGGCGCCGAGCTCAAACAGCAGGATCGCACAGCCGACCGCTACCGCGATTCCTAACAAGTAAAAGACCAGGAGATGCGATCCGAAGATCGCTATCAGCAATGCGCACGCGTAAGGAGCCAGCGGCCCGTATGGGTAGAATAAATCGCGGTATAATAGTTTCCCGCGCAGGATTTCGCTGGGTACGTAAAGCTCGCGACCGCAGTCGATCTGGAAGTCTCCCCAACGACCCCAGGTGTACCAGGCCAGAACGATCGCGACGACGACGACGAATCCGCGTGACGCTGCGTCCTCCCAGTCGCCAAACGGCGAACGCAAGGCAGCTATGCTTCCCTCCGTCCCGTCACTCGCCGCTCCTTTCTCGTAGCGTGCGGCGGGCGAAGCCTTTGGAGCGGCGCTTCTTGACCTTGGTCGCTTCCGTCTGTCGCGTCTCCGCGAAATCTATCATCGCCTGCTGGCAGGCCGGCGATGCGTCCGCGGCAGCGGTCCTGACATAGGTGCCGTCGGCCAGCATTTCCCACTGGCATCGATTTGGCCGCAGCTGGAGGTCGAGCACGATGCGCAATTCCTTGCGCAGTTGAGGGTCCTCGACTGGCGCGACAACTTCGACCCGACTCTCGAGATTGCGCTTCATGCAATCGGCGGAGCCGATGAGAAAATCCTCCGCTCCGCCATTGCGAAAATAATAGATGCGGCCGTGTTCGAGGAACCGGCCAACAATGCTCACCACGCGCACGTTTTCCGACAGCCCCGGGATTCCCGGGCGCAGCCTGCAGGTGTCGCGGACTATCAGATCGATCTTCACGCCCGCCTGCGATGCGCGATATAGAGCCCGCGTTATGTCCACGTCCTCGAGCGCGTTCATCTTGAACTGAATCAGCCCGGGTGATGCGGCCGAAGTGAGCTTGATTTCGCGCTCGATTCGCGTGAGCAGCGCGCGCTTGAGCACGGTCGGGGCCGGCAGGATCTTGCGATAGGGACGATCCGGCATATAGCCAGTCGTCAGGTAGTTGAACAACTCGGTCAGATCTTCGCCAATAGTAACATCGCAAGTTAGTAGTCCGTAGTCGGCATAAAATCTCGCCGTCCCGGGATGATAGTTGCCGGTGCCGATGTGTGCGTAACGGCGCAGACCGTTGTAGTCCTGTCGAATAACCAGGATTACCTTGCTGTGAGTCTTCAGGCCCACGACGCCATAGGTTACGTGAATTCCGAATTCTTCGAGCCGGGTCGCAAACTGGATGTTCGCAGCTTCGTCGAAGCGCGCCTTCAACTCGACCACCACCGCCACCTGCTTGCCGTTGCGTGCCGCGTCGCACAGATAGCCGATGATCTTCGAGTCGGGCGACGTACGATACAGAGTCATCTTGATCGCGCGGACCTTCGGGTCGTCCGCGGCTTCGCGCAAAAACCGCTCCACCGACGTCGAGAACGATTCGTACGGATGCAGCAGCAGGAACGGACCGGCGTCGCGAATGACGTGGAAGATGCTGCGCCCGACGGTGAGGCGCGGATGATCCACCGGATGATGCGGCGGATCGTGCAGTGCGGGCGCGTCGATCGCCGCAAGCTCTCCTAGGTCGCGCATCGAGAGCATCCCTTCGACTTCGAACACGTCGGCGCGTTCGTCCAGTCCAAGTTCAGCGGCCAGCATTCCGCGATGAACCGGATTAATTCCCTTCAGCACTTCGAGGCGCACGATTGGCGCGAAACGGCGGTCGCGCAGCTCGGATTCGATCAGCGCCAGCAAGTCGTCGGCCTCGTCTTCGTCGCGCTCCGTGTTGGCGTTGCGCGTCACCCGAAAAAGCTCGTACGAGTCGATCAGCATCGAGGGAAACAGCAGATCGAGATTGTTCGCGACGACGTCCTCGAGCCGGACAAAATCGCTTTGATTGCCGACCCGCAGAAAGCGCGGGATTCCGAAACCGATCGGCACTTTCACCCGCGCCATCAGAGGGTCCGAGTCGTTCTGATAACGCGCCGTGATCAGCAGGTTGAGCGAAAGATTCGAGACGAACGGGAACGGATGAGCCGGATCCATCGCCTGCGGCGTTACCAGCGGGAAAATGTTCTTGTAGTAATAATCGCGAATCGACTTGCGCTGCTCGGCCGAAAGGCTGGCGTATAGACGCACGCGAATGCCATGGTTCTCCAGCTGGCTGAGAATTCGCGGACCAAGCTCGCGCTGTCGCTGCTCCAGCTCGCGCACCACCTGGTAACACTCCGCGATCTGTTGTTGCGGCGTGCGCCCGTCAACCGTCAGCTCCTGCATCCCCGCGACAACCTGCTGCTTCAGGCCGCCGATGCGCTTCATGAAGAACTCGTCGAGGTTGGACGCGGTGATCGCGAGAAACTTGAGCCGCTCCAGCAGCGGATTTCGGTCGTCTTCCGCTTCATGCAGAACGCGTCGATTGAACGCGAGCCAGGTGAGTTCGCGATTGAGGAACAGGTCGGGCGCGGCAAGCTCCTTGTCTATTCGCGGCGCCGGCGCCTTCTCGACCGCGGAAACCGGCCCGTCAACAATCGTAGCCGCAGCCGACGGATCGACCGGTCCTCCATTTTGAGGCGTCGGCGCATCCGCAACGGTCGCCACGCCAACTATCCCGGGAGTATCCGCCTGATTCCCCATATGCTCATCCGGTCCCATCCTGCCCCAAGCATTCTAGCCGCCCGCGCGGTCTATTGCCTATCCCACTCCCCGGCGAGAAATACGTGAGTATTTCCGCGGTCTTATGGCAAGTTGATTTGTTATCGACCGGTCGATTGTGCGATTCTTCTGACTGGTTTTTCACCCCGGTGGCAGCATGAACGATTATTTGTATGAAGTCGCAGGCCGGCTCGTCGCGTTCGACACGGTCAGCGCAAAAAGCGATCTCGACGCGATGGAATACATCGCAACCGAGCTCGGACCGCGGGGATTCAAAACCGCGTTTCAACCGGTCGAGCTGTTTGGAGTCTCGCAGGCCAACCTGGTCGCATGGGTTGGACCGCCACGCGCCGACGGCCTGATAATTTCGGGACACGTGGACACCGTTCCCTACGACGGACAGCCGGGATGGGAGCGGGACCCGCTCAAGCTGGAACCCGCGGGCGACCGAATTTACGGCCGCGGCGCCGCCGACATGAAGGGATTCATCGCGCAATGCCTCGACGCGGCGCGCACCCTCGATTCAGCCCGGCTCAAACGCCCCTTGGCATTCGTGTTCACCGCGAGCGAGGAAGTCGGCTGTCTCGGTGCTCATAGCGTCGCGCCTGCCCTCAAACAAATTTTAGGCGGCACTCCCGTCCCGCGCCTGGCGTGGATCGGCGAGCCGACCTCGTACGCAGTGTGCCACGCGCACAAGAGCATCGTTGCATTCGGCGTAAGCGTCCGCGGCATCGGCGGCCATAGCGGCGCACCGGCCAGAGGCGTCAACGCGATTGCCGTGATGGGCCGCGTGATCGACACGATCGGCCGTTTTCAGCAGGAGCTCGCCGCGCGCCGGCCTGCTGAATATGCGGCGATTTTTCCCGACGCTCCGTGCGACGTGCTGAATTTTGGAACGGTGCAGGGCGGCATCGCACTCAACATGATCGCCGAGGAATGCAAGCTGCGCGTCAGCTATCGCACGCTGCCTGACGCCGATCCGCTCGACGTTTACCGTGAGATCGGGCGCCGGCTCGACGCGCTCGACGGCCACGACTATGCGGGCCGCGAGCACCGCGCGAAAATTGAAATTGGACTCTTGAATGTCGTGCCTCCCCTCGACTCGCCGCGCGGGACGGCTCTGGAAGCCGCGTTGTTCGACGCAACCGGAGCGAATACCTCCGGCGGTGCGGTCTACGCCACCGACGGCGGATGGTTCACCGGCTCGGGTATCACCTCGCTCATCTGTGGGCCAGGCGATCTCGAGCAGGCCCATCAGCCCAACGAGCACATCCGCCGCGACGCCTTCGAACGCGGCCCCGCGATGATTAGCAAAGTGATCGAACGCTTGTGCTGCGCCGCGTGATTTACTGAAGACTCCGAGAGGGCGTTGCGCCTAACCCGGTGATTGCGTATCTTACGCATCTCATAGTCGAAGATGTGCTGTGGCAACTGCAGCTCGCCGAGAGTCGTTCTACTTGGAATCGAGTTGACTTGTTTCGTTCGTCGGATCGAAGGGCAGAAACCCGCGACCGAACGTCGTAAGGCGCCGCGCATCAGGATGCGTGATAATAGGAGGGGACCGTGCGGAAACTGGAATTCAAGGTTTGGACAGCTATCGGGAGCCACGTGAAGCTGCGCGATGTGAACTTGCTAAACCGCAACGCTCTGCGCGCGCTTGCGTGGGTTGCGGCATCGGCGTTTTTGATGTTGTCATCGCCGGCTCGCGCCCAGTCGCCTTCGCCTTTTGCGGTCGAGACCAACATACATGGCGTCTACGCCTATACTCAGCCGCCGGCAGGGTTCGATCCAATGACGGCGTCGGCAGCCCAACTGAAGCTATATGGCTACCCACCGCGGCCCGCTCCAAGTGAGTCAGCCAAAGCTTTCGCGCAATGGGCGATGGTAGTTAATCCGGCGCTGAAGCGCGTTGTTCCTCAGCTTTTGCGTACGAACATTTACCACCGACCGGCCTCGGGCCTGGTAATTCAGAACTCAAAAAAAACCGCTTTGTCTCAAAATTGGAGCGGCTATGCCCTTGTTCAAAAGAAACCCGCATTCACCAGCGTAGCGGGTAATTGGATCCTCCCAGCCGCTCAACAGGCTTTCGGCACCTGTTCGGGAGGAACGGACTATTCCTCTCAGTGGGTCGGTATAGACGGTTTTTCTAATGGTGAGCTTTTTCAGGCCGGATCGGACATCGAAGCTTTTTGCTCCGGCGGTACGACAGAGAGGAGTATAACCCTTGGATTGAATGGATTCCCGCTCCCGAGCTTGCGATTACCTATGGCAATGGCAGCCCTTTGCCCTTTGCTCCGGGTGACTATCTTATCGTTATCGTAACGGCCACGGACTGGTCGGGTGGACAGTCGGCGAACGGTACCCTGCTTTTCACCGATGTTACCCAAAACTGGCAAGCCAACTTGACGGTCACCGCGGCCCAGCTCGGTGGAACATTTGTTGTTGGCCAATCTGCGGAACGGATCGTTGAGCGGCCAGAAGTCGGCGGATCGTTTAGTACTCTAGCCAATTATGTCGCCGATCCCTGGATCGACGCGACGGCCAAAGACGTGAAAGGCAAGACCTATAGCCCCGGAAAAGGCTCCACTTCGTACGCCATTACCATGACGGATGGCGGGACGCCGATTTCCTATGTTGAACTGTTTGGTACCGACGTCCTATGGTTTTTCGACGAAAATTCGGCGTTTTAGGTGAGACTGCTGGTTCGGGCCGCGTGCTGCTGAGCGGCAGCCGTTGACGAAAACCTTGAAGGGCCGTTCCAGGTGGCTGGAACGGTATCCCTCGCAGGCGCAACTGGGTGGTGTCTGATTGTGCGCCCGCTCGGCGGTTGTAGCCCAAAAAAACTCGCTATTTTCATTTTACTGAACTGAGATTGGTATTCGAACTTCGAACGACGATTCGATTGCGACGCCGTTGTGCACCGCGGGGAAGAACTTCCACTGCTTGAGCGTGTCGAGTATCACCTGGTTCAGCCGCGGACTCGAGGTGGGTTTTTCAAGCCGCACCTCGCTGGCGCCGTCGAACGATACTTTGAAGCGCGCGACCGCCTCGGTCTGGATCGCATCCTCGCGCAGATCGTCGGGTATCACCGGCGTCGGCGCGTAAATCGCCCGCGCGCCCACCGTGTCGCTGCCGATTCCGCCGCCCGATCCTTCGCCCGTTTCCGATCCGCCGCTCTCCGTTGCGGCGCCTGCGCCCGGCGCTTCCTCGACTCGCGGCGCTTCCGTCGGTTTTTTGGTGCCGTACTCAGAGCGAATCACCGGCGCCATCGGCGCAACCTTCTTCACGTGAGTCGCCGGATGAGGTTTGACGATCGGTACGGCCGGCGCCGCCGGACGAATCGCTCCGCCGTTGCCCTGCAGCCCGCCGACTTCCCGCGGTATCTCGACCAGCCGCGCCTCGATCGTCGTCAACTCCTCGCGCGGCGCCGTCGTGCGCATCAGGATGAGCGAAAATCCGCTCAGCAGGGTCGCCCAAACCGCGATCGCGGCCGGGATGACCCACGGCAGGCGCCGTGCCGGTTCGTCCAACTCCGGCGGTCGGATCGCGACGCGGGCTGCATCGGTCATGGTCAATGCTTCACGGCAATCAGAAATTTCTCGACGCCCGCGCGCCGCGCCTGAATCATCGCCTGCACTACCGTCCCCTCCGGCGCATCGCTGTCCGCATTGACCACCAGGCCCACCTCACTGGTCTTGAGCAGCGGTTTGAGCACGAACGCCAGTTGCTCGAGCGTGGTCGGTGTCTTGTCGATGAAAAGATGACTGTCGCGCATGACGGTGAGCGTGATCGGCTCGCGATGCTGCAGCGCTTCGGCTTCGCCCCTGGGCAGATTGACCGCGATCGAGTTGAGAGTCTGCATCGACAGCGACGCCAGCATGAACGTCACCAGCAGAAAGAACATCACGTCGATCATCGGGATGATTTCGATTCGCCCGTGACGATAATTGCGCGCTCTTTGCAGTTTCATCGCATCGCCGCCGCCCTGCGCGCGCTCATCGCGCCACCGCCGCCGGGCGCGGGCCGACTGCGGACTCGCCGCCTTCCTGGTCGAGCCGTATATGGTCGACTAGCCGCGAGCCCAGCCGCTCCATCGTGTCGAGCGATTGCGATTGCATCCGCGAAAAGAGGTTGAACGCGAACAGCGCGAGCACCGCGATCAGCAGACCCAGCGCCGTCGCGATCAGCGCCTGCGCCACTCCGGCGGTTACTTGCGTCGGCGCGACCAGCGTTGACGCTCCGATCACGTTGAACGACTGCATCATGCCCGTGATGGTGCCGAGCAGGCCGAGCAGCGGCGCCGCCGTCACGATCGTCTCGAGCACCCAGAGTCCGCGTGCGAGCGTCTTTTCGATCCGGCCGGCCTCATCGCCGGCTCTTGATTCGACCCACCACGCGGGCTTGCTGCGATTGTCGGCGATCACTTGAAGGAAGCGTCCGTACGCGTTGCGCGGCCCCAGTACGCCCAACTCCTTCTCCAGTTCGGCCCACGAAAATCCGAACGTCTCGACCAGTTCGGCAAGCGCCGCCGGCAGCCGCAGGCATCGCGCATAGAGCACGGCCCGGTCGATGATGATCGCGATTGCGAGAACGCCCAGCGCCAGCAGCGGATAGACCATCGCGCCGCCGAACTTGATCGCGTTCCACGCTACTAATAGTTCCTGCATTAATCGCTTCTCCTTACGATCTGACGCCCGGCGCCCGGCTTGCGTTTCATGGCGCCTGCACGTTGGAGGGTTTGGTGAATGGAAGCTCCCATTTTATCCCGCCGTATAACGCCCGGCGAGGGCCGTACTGGGCCGCGAATACTCCGATGCCCGTGCCGCTGCGAATCTGGTAAGTCCGATCGTTCATATTCACCAACGCGGTGCGAAATTCGAGCACGCCTCGATTGTCGGGTAGGGTCACGCGCCTGGTGATGCCCGCATCGACCTGGATATAGAACGGCAGGTTCCCGGTGTTCGCGAATCCGCTTCTAAGTCCGCTTCCGTAAATCCCGTCGATGCTGAACGCGAATCCATGCCAGTTGTAAACGGCCCCGGCAGAATTGGCGAAGGTCTGGTCGTGATCCAGAAAGATATAGTGACTGCTGATGTACTTCAGTTCGTCCGGCCCGAAGTTGAATTGGCCCGATTCCACCTGGGTACCCTGCGCGACGCTATAGGCGAAGTTATTATAGGCGTAAAAATTTTGGTGAGTGTACGAACCCGTGAACTCGACTCCCCAAACGCGCCCCTTGCGGTAGTTGAATGTTTCGAAGATAAGCGCCGGCCCGAACTGTCCCTCGTCGATTAGGTCGGCCGCCTTCTTGTAATAGGAATCGAGACCGACGTTCAGTCCGGGGATGACCTCCTGCGTTACTCCCGCGTCAAACAAATGGTCGCGCTCGACCGTCGGAATGCCGTTGCCAGTGGATGCGGGCGCGCCGGTGGTGCCCGTGAATTTCGCTATTGTACTCACTGATACGAGTTCGGTTGGCGGGGGCGTCATCTGACGGGCATAGCCTGCATGGATCGTGGTGCCCTTGAACAGCTTGTACTCCGCCGCAACGCGCGGACTGGCCTGATCCGCTCGCACCAGGCCGTCGTAAAGATCGAAGCGGACGCCATAGTTAAAGGTCAGTTTTTCCGTCAGCTTCCATTCGTCCTGGATGTAGCCGCTGTAAATCCAGGATTGCAGCGCTATGTCATCAACGATCGAGATCGGTGTGGTCTCAGGTGTTCCGCCCACGATTTTGAATGTCGACTCATGATTGTCGATCTCGGCGCGCTCGGTATCAAAGTACCCTCCCAGCCTGAAAGTGTGATTCGTGAACGCGCGATAAGCGGTGTCGATCTGGAAGCCGTTGCCCCAGTCGCTGCGAAAAACCCTCGACGCGGCGCCGTTATAGATCAGGTCGCCTACGTGGTCGGGATTGAAGGTGACCGTCGAGTAACGGCTGAACGGCGCGATCTGGTAATCGAAATCCTCTCCAACGGTGCCCTGTAGCGCCAGCACGTTGAAGTAGTTTTGCTCGAACTGATTCTCGCGGACTTTCGCCGACGGATAGACCGGCACGCCTGCCAGCGGGAAAACCTGCGGCTGATTGGGGTTCGCGGCAATCTGAAAGTGATTGATCGCGGTCCCCGTGATCAAACTCAGGCGCGTCGCCGAATTTAGAAAGTACGAGAAGTATCCGAAGCCCGCGCCCTGGTTGCTGGTGTCGTGAATCGCCGTGGGCCCGGGCGTCGGCGGCTCGACTCCGCGATCGGTGCCGAGATATTGCCCCGTCACGAAGTAGCTGAAGTTGCCCTTCGAGCCGCCGTACTCGAAGCTCGGCTGCGTGGTGCCGCGCTGCCCGCCGTAGAAATCAACGTCGGCCAGGTTGTCGAGCAGTCCGTCCTTGGTCTTGATATCGATGACTCCGGCGGTCCGCAGCCCGTATTCTGCCGGCAGCACACCCGTCAGCAGGCTGATCGATTGGGCGAAGCGCGGACTCAGCACCTGTCCGAAGCCGGTTATACCCTCGGGAAGCTGGACCCCATTTATCCGGTACTGAAGATTGGCGTGGTCTCCGCGCACGTGGAGCTGTCCGAACGAGTCCTGGGCGACCCCGGGCGCCTGCAATATCACTTGGTTCAGAGGCGTATTCGCGCCCTGCGGCAATTGTTGGACCGCCTGCGCGCTGAACGTGTATTTGCTGCCGCCCGTGTCCGGCGACAAAGAGTTGCGCGCCTTGTTCAGCCGCGTCGCCGCGAGCTTGAGGCTGACTTCTTTCTCGGCTTCCATCGCGACCACGACCGGCGCCGCGCCCTTCGTCGAGACCGTCACGATCGCCGTCGCCTGTTTGAACCCTTCCTTGGTCGTCACGACTGCATATGTGCCGCGACCGACCGCGTTGAACGAGAATTCACCCGCATCGTTGCTCGAAGCATGCGCCACGACCCGCCCGTCCGATGCCTGCAGTGACAGCGCCGCTTGCTTGATCGGTCTGCCGAGCGCGTCCTTCACCACCCCCGTGATTCGATATTTCGTGGTCGTCGAGGTCTTCACATTCGCCGCCACCGCGGCCGTGCAAAACGCCAGTTGAATCAAAATCCCGGCCAGCGAGATCCGTAAAAATAGATTCCTTCGCATCGCAACCTCCCATGACGTTCGAGGATCCCCCGCGCTTTCCGGACGCGAGTGGCGCCGCGCGAATCGATCGCGCGCGCCAGAACAATCGGATCTGTAGAAAAGGGGGCTTAGAGCGATACGGGCGGCGCGCGCACGCGCGCGGCCGAGAACACCGGCGATTCGGATCGGATCGGCGCGGCCAGGAATACCGTTTCGGCGATCGCCGCTCCGCGCGCGACGCTCGCCGTCGCCGAGACCGAGCCCGGCGAATGCGACGCGAGTTGACAAACCGGACAGAACCCCGGGTCGGCGCTGAACTGCGCGACTACGATACCGTCGCGAGAAGCCGCGCCCTCATGAAAATGAGCCGCGCCAATCGCCTGCGACACGAGTATCAGCGCCGCGCCGAAGATCGCGATCGCGCGCGCTGCCGCTCTGCCGCCTTTGTGAAACCTGGAGGTCATCAGATCTTTCGACCGGCCGATTGGCCGAGTTCTACCTCCCATCGAGCCTGCCGTTTGACAACCAGATGTGTCAAGCGCCCCCATAGTGAAACATTCCACGTTTGGCGAACCTCCGGAAATACGGCTATGTTGGGCGGAAATGGACGAATCGGAGAATCGAATGAACCAGTTCAAAGTCGGCGACGTCACGATAACCCGGATCATCGAAAGCGAGGCGCCATGGCCGGGCACTTTCATCATGGCCGAGGCCACCCCCGAGAATGTCCTCAAAGAAGCCGACTGGCTCTATCCCACCTTCTCCGACGAAAAGGGCAAGCTCCGCATGAGCATCCACGCGTTGGTGGTCGAATCGCAGGGCAAGCGCATCATCATCGATACCTGCATCGGCAACGACAAGGTTCGTTCGAACCCGGTGTGGAGCAATCTGAAGCTGCCATTTCTGAGCGACTTGGCAAGAGCGGGTCACACGCGCGACCAGATCGAACGCGTCATCTGCACGCATCTGCACGTGGACCATGTGGGGTGGAACACGATGCTCAAGGACGGCAAGTGGGTGCCGACGTTCCCTAACGCCCGCTACCTGATCGGCGGTACCGAGTGGGATTACTGGTCGAAGTTCGACGGCAAGGAGATGCGCGATCCGGTCGAGGATTCGGTGCGCCCGATTGTCGACGTAGGGATGGCCGATCTCATCGACTCGAACTTTCGCGTCACCGACGAAGTATGGCTCGAGCCGACGCCCGGCCACACTCCCGGACATCACAGCGTGCGGATTTCGTCAAAGGGGAATGAAGCCGTGATCACCGGCGATCTGATGCATCATCCGATTCAATGCCGATATCCCGAGTGGGACGACTTATTCGATTCCGACGGCGCAATGGCGAAGAAGACGCGACGGGCGTTCTGCGAGAAGTACGCCGACACCAACGTCGTCGTTTTCGGGACGCATTTTGCCACGCCATCGGCGGGAAAGATCGTGAAGCAGGGCGACTCGTTCAGATTCACGGCCTAAGCCAGGCGTGCAGCGCGACGTTCCAATTCCAGGGCCGTCCCGCGTGACTGCGGCGCCGCGCGAGCTCACCGGTCGCGGTATCGCGCTCGGCATCGGCTTGGCGCTGATCCTCGGCGCGGCAAACGCCTATCTCGGCCTGTACGCCGGCTTGACCGTATCCGCGAGCATCCCGGCCGCCGTCATCTCGATGGCAATTCTGCGGATTCTCGGCGGCTCGACGATCCTCGAGAACAACGTGGTCCAAACTATCGCATCGGCGGGCGAGGCGGTCGCGGCCGGCGCGATCTTCACGTTTCCGGCGCTGGTCATTCTGGGCGGCGTGCGAACGCTGCCGTACGTCGAGGTGACTGCCCTATGCGTCGTTGGCGCGACGATGGGCGCACTGATGGTGGTGTTCCTGCGCCGCGCCTACATCGTCGAGGAGCGCCTGCCGTTTCCCGAGGGCGTCGCGTGCGCGCAGGTGCTCCGCGCCGGTGACGCGCAGGCAAATGTTCGCCCGCTCGTAGCCGGTGGCCTGATCTCGGCGGCTCTCAAAGCGCTTCAGGATGTCGCCGGAATTATTCCGGGTGCGGTCTCGGGCGCGCTATGGGTCGGCAGCGCGGCGGTGGCCGGGTCGCTGGATATTTCCGCGGCGCTGCTCGGCATCGGCTACATAATAGGAATCAGGATCGCGACGCTGGTATTCGCCGGCGGAGCATTCGCGTGGCTGGTCGCGATTCCCGTGCTCACGGCGTTTCATCCCGCGCACGGAAATGGCGACGCCGCCGCGACCGCGTCGCAACTGTGGAGCAGCCAGGTGCGTTATCTCGGCGTCGGCGCGATGCTCACCGGCGGAGTCGTAACCCTATGGCGGTTGCGCTCCCGCATCGCATCCGCGATCGCCGACAGCATTCGCATCGTGCGCTCGACGCAGGCAGCTGTCGCGACCGCGCGCGAGGACACCGATCTTTCGGTGCGCGCGGTGCTGACCGCGGTGGCGCTTTGCGTTCCGGTAATCTTCGCCATCTGCCTGGGGCTGAGCGGGCAAGTCGCGCTCAGCGCGGCGCTCGCGGTTATCCTGACGTTGATCTGTTTTTTCGCGACTGCCATCGCCGGTTATCTGACCGGAATCGTCGGCGCGTCGAACAATCCCGTCTCGGGCGTCACGGTGATTGTATTGCTCGCCGTGGCGCTGTTTTTGAAATTGGCCGGCGTGTCGCAACGCGTCGGACCGCAACTGGCGATTCTCTCGGGCGCAATCGTGTGCACGGCGGCTGCGATGGCGGGTGATTCCACGCACGACCTCGCGACCGGTTATCACGTCGGCGCAACGCCGCGCTCGCTCGAAATCGGCGTGCTGGTCGGCGCGATCGCATCGTCATTTCTGATGGCGCCGATTCTGAACCTCCTGATCGCCGGCTACGGAATAGCCGGAACTCCGACCGCGCGAGCCGGCGCGCTTGCCGCTCCGCAGGCGTTTCTGATGGCGAAAGTGACGCAGGGAGTTTTCCGCGGTGGATTGCCGCTGGGAACGATCGCAGCCGGCGCTGCACTCGCGGCGATTCTCGGATTCAGCGATCGCTACCTGGAACGGATCGGATCGAAGTGGCGCACGCCGATCATGCCCGCCGCGATCGGTCTCTACCTTCCGTTTGGACTCAGCGCAGCGATTTTTGTCGGCGCACTCGCACACGCGCTCTTTGGACCCGAAGATACGGCCGAGAGCGGTCCTGGTGTTCTGCTCGCGGCCGGTCTGGTGGCGGGCGAGGCGCTGATGGGCGTTGCGAGCGGCGCGATGGTCACGGCGGGAGTCCGGCTGCCGATCTTCTGATCTGATTTAAGGATGCCAACCCCTCGATGACGCGGGTCATGGCCTCGCAGGCGTCGATCCAGTGTTAGCAGTCGCGCACAACGTTGCGGACGGCGCGATGCCCAGCGCATAGTAAATTTGATTACGGACATTCTGATCATGATTTCTTGGACGGGAAACCGCCTTCTGCTGCCGGTTCTCGCCGCCTTCTGGTGTATGGCGGTCTCCTGTGGCCACGCCCAGGCGCAGACGATGCGTGGCGATGCGCACGTCGTCAGGACACAATTCGTTAAGACCGCCGACACCGTCGATCCCAGCACTCTAACCGGCAAGCTGATCATGGGCTACCAGGGATGGTTCAACTGCCCGGGCGACGGCACGGCCGTCGGCTGGTGGCACTGGTTCACCGGACCCGACCCAACCGTGGATTTTCTGCCGAACGCCGCCGATTACCCAACGGCTGAGCAATGCGTCACCACCATGCGTGACGCCGCCGGCAATTCGGTGAATCTGTTCAGCGATGCTAACCCGGCAACGGTGGAAACGCATTTCGCCTGGATGCGGCAATACGGACTGGACGGTGTCGCCCTGCAGCGGTTCGCGGTGGACCTGTTGGATGCGCCCACGTTCGAGGCGCGCAATATCGTCCTCGCCAATGTCCGCCGGGCGGCGGAGGATAACGGCCGCGTGTTCTTCGTCATGTACGACCTCACCGGTCTGCCCAACTCGCGACTGAACACCGTCACCAATGACTGGAAGAGGCTCGAGCTCGAGGGAATCACCAGCAGCCCTGCCTATCTGCACCATCGCGGCCATCCTCTCCTCGCGCTCTGGGGGCTCGGCTTCTCGGGCCGCTCGCTAACTCCATCCGATACGTTGAACTTGCTCAAATCGCTCGACCAGGCCAGCGCGAAGTACGGCGGCGTGACAATCATGGGCGGCGTGCCGTCCTTCTGGCGGACGGGAGCGGTCGATGCCTCGTCCGACCCCAGGTGGTGGCTGGTCTGGCGCCGGCTCGGCGTCCTGAGTCCCTGGTCGGTCGGCCGTTTCGACAACGATGGCTCGGCGGATGTGTACTCCAAGGCCGTGTGGGTGCAAGATCTGGCGGCCACGCGCGCGCTCGGCGTGGACTATATGCAGGTGCTGTTTCCCGGCTATTCCTTCGCCAACACCAACCGTTCCCTGGGCCAACCGGATCCGATCAGCAACCAGATACCGCGCCGATGCGGCCGCTTCTACTGGCGGCAGGTGTATGACGCGCTGGGCGCCGGAGCGACGATGCTCTACGGCGCGATGTTCGACGAGCTGAACGAGGGCACCGCCATGTTCAAGACGCTGCCGCAGGCCTCTGAGGTGCCGGTGGATGGGATCCCGCCCGGATATTCCTTCGTCACGCTGGATGCCGACGGATGCCCGCTGCCGAGCGACTGGTATCTAAGCCTGGCTGGCGCGGCCACGGCAGCGCTGCACTCCGGCACGCCCCCCTCTCCGAACTTGCCGCTGCCGATACCGTCCGATTGATCGGGCATGCTCCCGGCTCCTGCATGCTGACCGCACGGAGTCGAGTCTCGCAAGTTCGCTCCTGCAAGCGGCACGGAGCGAGCGCTCCGCTATTTGCGCATCTGGCGCAATTGCCGATGGGTTAGCATCCAGCGCAGCTCGCCTCCGCCCCGTTCGAAGCGCGCGGGCAGATCGATCGCGATACATCCCCCGGTCTTCAACTTCAGATGAGCGACATCGCCTGCGCCGCTCAGCAGAATCGACGCGATCGCGCTCAGTTGCGGCTCGTGTCCGACGATCATTACCTCGCCATACTTTGCAAATGCGCGCAGCGCCGCCACCGCGTCGGCGGGCGGCACACCGGTCGCGAGTGCGGGCGCCACCTGCGGCGGCGGAGTATTTTCGTAGGCCGCCGAGACGATCTCGGCGGTTTCCGCGGCGCGCGCGAGCGGACTGGTCAGAATCGCATCGAACTTCAGCCCCATCGCGCGCAGACCCGCGGCCGCTCCGCGCATTTTTTCCTTGGAACGTTCCGTGAGCTTGCGCGCGCCGTCGTCGCCGCTCGATGCGGCCTCTTCGGCCGTCGCGTGACGCAGAATATAGAGCATCATGAGATTGCTTCCGTGGCGGATTGCGAGTTTGTCAAATTGTGGCCGGACTGCGGCGGGTCTTCGATCTCACGGCGCGCGATTTGCGATTGGTTCGGCTGATCGGATTCGCGCGCATCCGATGCCGGCGCGGGCGAGATCACCGGCGTCAGCGCCGATCTGCCGGCGCGTCGAATTTCCTCGAGCGTATCGCGCATCGCCTCGGAGCGCTCGAACCGCCGCCACGCTCTCATGCATCGCCGGCGCAGTTTACTTTCGCGGCCATCCAACGACTGGATCAGCGCGCCCGCCGCGAGCATGGTCCTGGGCTGCGCGCCGGATGTCTCGGCGTACGACAACAGCCACGCCGACGCCACCGTGACGTCGTGATAAAGCCCGAGCAGTTCCTGCATCGCCTCCAGGCGCGCCAGGGCCCTTTTATGGCGCTTGGCGCCCAGCGGCGCGATCATCTCCAGCTCGTAGCGCAGCCGCTTGATCCGAACCCGCAGCTTGTGGAAAACCAGCGCCGGAGCGTCGTCCGCAAGTTTTCTGCCCAGACGTGCCGCGCTATGCGTAGCCGGCCTGATCAATTGCGCGGCGACGGGGCCGAGCATCCGATCGCTGCCGATTTTCTTGATCGCCGGTCGCGACAGTTTAGCGATCAAGTTTCGATAGCGCTTCGACGCGAGCTGATCGTAGAGCTTCGCATGCTCGAACTTGCGCCGTTCGTCGAGCGCCGCGATCATCGGAGCGACCGCGGCTTTCAGATCGGGATCGATTTTGGCGGCGCGATCGCCGATCAACGCCGCCGTCACGTCACATTCGCGCACCGCGCCGGCCTGACCGCCGAGCCACGGGATGTCGCGCCGGTAGAGCTTGAGCTGCGCGGCGTAGATGACGTTCGAGAATAATTCGATCGTCGCGCGCAGGCGCCGCGCCGCGACGCGCAGTTGATGCAGCGGCTCCGCATCGCCGGCCTCGGCCGCGTTCTGATGCCACAACAGCGATTCAGCGCCGAACGCGATCGCTTTGCGCGCGGCGTCGGCGACGGTTTCACCGGGAGAGAGCGTCAGCCTGCGCGGTGGCGCATCGGAGCGCGAGGCTTCCACCACGGTGCTATTCCTTGCGCGTCGATGCGCCGTTGTCGGCCGAATCGGGACGCGGCTTGCCGTAAGCGGCCGACAAATATTCTGCGATGTGTTTTCTAAGCTCGCCCTGCAGCTCCTCGATCGGCAGGCGCGCATCGACCGAGACGAAACCGAACTCACTGGACAAGCGCCGGTACTCGTCTATCAGGCGCCCCTGGTAGTGCTCGAATGAATCGAACAAGTCGATGCCGAGCGCGAGATGCATCCCGGATTCCCAGTAGTCCATCCCCTTGCCCATGATCACGCGCGGGATCAGAGATTTGACATCGATGTCGAGGTACAGCACCAGGTCGGGCACCAGCGCCATCCCGAAAACCTCGCGCGTCCATTGCGGGTCGGCGCCCATCACGGAGTTGCGTGCGAACGCGGTGTACATGTAGCGATCGGCGATCACGATAAAGCCCGCCTGCAATGCCGGCAGGATTTCGTGCTCCAGACGATCCGCAAAATCCGCGGCGTACAGCAGCGAGAACGTCGTGACCGTCAGCCGATGGCCGGCCTTGGCCTCGTTGATGGTCTCGGAGAGCAGCGGAGAGCGCGTCCATCCGGTATTGCTGACGGCGTAGCCTTCGAGTTCGAGCCACGGCCGCAGCAGTTCGATCTGCGCGGAGCGGCCGACGCCGTCGGTTCCTTCGATCGCGATCAAGTGGCCGGGCAGCCGCTTTTTCGCGATGTACGGCAGGCCGTGCCCGTACCAGGTTTTAGCGCGACTGGGATGTGACGCCATTTTTTGCGTTCGCTCGATTGCGGTCGTAGTCGCGAAGAATTTCCTGCACCATCGTGCGTATGACTCTCTGTTGATTGGGGATCTCGGCGGTCGCGTCGATCGGACGCATCCCGAACTCGGTCGTCAGTTGATCGTAAATTTCCAGCACGCGGCTCTGAAAAATCCGGAAACTCTCCACCGGATCGGCCGACAGGCCGACATCCATCCCGGCCTCGTGGTACTTGAGCTTGGCCCGGCCCGACAGCAGCCGCTCGAGCGATATTTCGATCGGCACGCGAAAGTAGAGCGTCAGATCGGGCCGCAGCGCGGGGCTGTACACCGCGCGTACCCACTCGGGATGCACGCCGCGCGCGACGTCGCGCGCAAACGCCGTGTACACGTAGCGATCTGCGAGCACGATCATGCCGGCCTTCAGCGGCGGAAGGATCTGATACGTCAGCCGATCGGCGAAATCCACCGCGTGCAGCAGCGAGAACGTGGTCGGCGTCAGCAGATTCTTCTTCTTGCCCCGTTGCATCGACCGCCGCACCAGCCGCGACGAATTCCACTCCGTGAAATGCACCGGGTAGCCGCGCGACCGCAGCCATCGTTCGAGCAGCAGCAGTTGCGTCGATTTCCCCGAGCCGTCGATTCCCTCCACGCAGATCAATCGTCCGCTATACGGATGCGGCGTTTCGAGCAGGCTCTTCGGCGCGCTCCCGGCCGCAGCCTTCGCCCCGCTTGAGGATGGAGCAACGTCGCCGTTGAGCGACGGTACTGCCGCAGGCATCTCTAGCGCCGCGGCGCCACCTGGCGATCCGGCAGTCTCGATAACCGGTCGGTCCTTCTCTCGCATGTCCATCGCTCGAGGTCAGCCTTTTCGCGCTTTGAATCGACTCCGACGATTACTCGGCCCGGTGAGTACCTGACCTCGATATTTTTAATCACACTGAAGCGGCTTCGATCCACCGCGCCCGCGACCCGCCTGTGCGATGACCTCGATTTCGTCCGCGTCGAAGCCGAACAGCTCCGCATTCTTAATCAGGTAGTAAGAATGGCGATTGTGCCGGCTATGATCAATCGAAATGTCGAATTTGTTTTTGCGGTTTCATCGCAAATCCGTCAGGTTTATTCTGATCCGGGCACGCCGCACGGACGTATTTGCTTGGCAGTCGCAGCCACATCCGCCACTGGAATCGACCATCCCGATTACGGGTCCTCCAGCCACAAGTGGCTGATCGCGCTGGCCGTGATGCTGGGCACCACGCTCGAAGTCCTCGACACCTCGATCGTCAACGTCGCGCTGCCGCATATGCAAGGCAGCTTTTCTGCCAGCGTCGACGAGATTGCGTGGGTGCTCACCAGTTACCTGGTCGCCAACGGCATCATGATTCCCATGACCGGATGGATCTCGTCGCGCTTTGGCCGCAAGCGCTACTTCATGATGTCCGTCGCCGTCTTCGTCGCCGCCTCGGGCCTGTGCGGCGCCGCTCGATCTCTCGATCAGATGGTCATCTTTCGATTGATACAGGGCGCGGCCGGCGCGGCGATGGTCCCGTCGTCGCAGGCGATCCTGATGGAGACCTTCCCGCCCAACGAACAGCAACTCGCGATGGCGACCTGGGGGGTGGGCCTGATGGTTGCTCCCATCATGGGTCCTACCCTGGGCGGATGGATCACCGACAATTGGAACTGGCGCTGGAATTTTTACATCAACCTGCCCATTGGCATCGCTGCGTACCTGATGGTCTGGACCTTCGTTCACGACCCCGCATACTTGCGCACCCGCCGCTCCACCGGCGGCAAGACCGACTACACAGGCATCATTCTGCTCGTCCTCGGGCTCGGCCTGGGCCAGCTCGTGCTCGATCGCGGCCAGCGCTCCGATTGGTTCAGTGCGCCGTGGGTCGTTTGGGGTACGATTTTTTCCGCGATCTGCCTGGTCGGACTCACCATCAACGAATTGCGCACCACCGAGCCGATTCTGGATCTTTCAATCCTTGGCATTCCAGTTTTCTCGATGTCCGTGATGCTGATGGTCGCGATGAGCTTTGCCCTGTTCGGCACCGGACTCTTGAATCCCATTTTTCTCCAGGAGCTGATGGGTTACAGCGCGTGGAGGGCCGGTCTGGTGCTCGCGCCTCGCGGACTTGGCACGATGGCGGCGATGCTGATCGTCGGACAGCTTGCGCGCTACCGCTACGACACGCGTCCGTTAATAGGTGTCGGCTTCGTCATAATGTCCATCGCCTTGTGGACGATGGCGGGATGGGACACTCAAGTCAGCACCTGGGCGGTGACCTGGCCCAGCCTCGTCATGGGAATCGGGATGGGCATGATCTTCCCTACGCTGTCCGCCACCACCCTTTCATGCGTCAGCCGCGAGCGCGTCGGCTACGCCGCGAGCCTCTACAACATGATGCGCAACACCGGCGCCGCGATCGGCATTTCCTACATGACTACCGTGCTCGTCGATCATGAGCAGACCCATCAGTCCTATCTGGTCGAGCATTTCACCGCCTTCGACGCGTGGAAAATGAGCGCGGCGTCGCGCCTCACTCACGGCGGGCGCGGCTTTGACTATATGCCGCAAATCCTCAATGGCCAGAAGCAGGGACTTGGCTTGGTCTACGGGACGATTCAGCGCCAGGCAATGATGCTGTCGTTCAACGACATCTACCGCACCTTGGCTATTGTAATGATGATTCTGATTCCGACCTTCATCCTGCTCCGCCGCGCCCAACCCACCACCTCCATGGCCGCCCACTGACGAGCGGCCTGTGCCTGATTCATCACGCCGACAGATGCACGCGTCGCGCGCTGGCCGCGTAACCACCCCGCCCGGCCCGCGGAACTTTCTGTTCGCATCCGAAGTGATAGGCGCCCCCGATGCACACTCCTAACCTAAACGGCGCGCGCAGACGCTACGCTCGAAAAATACGGCGCAAGGCGCATTTGCACTCGAAGCTGCTCGTCAGCGCGTTTGCCCAAACACCGCGCGAGCATTACCTCGGTCCACCACCGTGGAAACTCCTTACGCCCAAAGGCTATCGCTCACCGCGCAAATCCCATCCTCGCCATCTCTACCAGGATGTGCTGGTAGGCATCCTGCCCGAACGCCTGCTGAATAATGGCCAGCCGAGCGGGTTGGCGATGTGGTTCGACGCGCTCAACCTCAAGCGCAATGAACGGGTCGTGCATATCGGATGCGGCACCGGGTACTACACCGCGATCCTCGCAAACGTCGTCGGCCTCGCCGGCCACGTGCGTGCGTTCGAGATTGACGCCGAACTGGCGCCCCGCGCGGCGAGCAATCTCGCCCATCTTCGCCAGGTCGAGGTGATCCACGGCGACGGAAGTGTGCTCGACCCCGGCCCGGCAGACGCAATATTCGTAAACGCGGGCGCCAATTACCCTGTCCCAATTTGGCTGGACGCGATTCCCGTCAAAGGCCGCCTCATGTTCCCGCTCATCAGTACACCCGTAATACGACATCCGGCTGTCGTGCCGTGGCGTGCGCGACAATACCCGCCGTTCTACTCGTTTGGATTGGGTGGCATGATGATACTGGTTACGCGCGAAACCTCGCACTTCAGCGTCCGCGTAGTTTCCGGAGTCGGCATTTTTCCCTGCATCGGCGCGATAGAGCGTGAGGCCGACAAGCGCGCGGCCGCCTCGCTCCAGCGCACCGACTATGACTCGATAACTTCGTTGCGACGCGACTCGCACGCTCAAGACGATTCCTGCTGGCTCCACGGCGAAGGCTTCTGCTTCTCGACAGCTTAGGCCCGCGCGGCCCCGTGCTTGGAACAGCAAAGGTCCGCTCGCTGCGCCCGCTCGGGCGATGCCTGGCGCTGCGAGGCATCGCGCAACCGCGCCCGGCCAGCAGCCATTGAGCGCCCATTTGTCGGTCGCGCGGCAGCCTGCTAACTTCGGGTCATAATTCCCCGCCACGCCGCCGCGCTCGCGCTTTTGGGCTAGTATCTGACGACACCACCCGTTGAAAGATCCATTGGCCCATACGGGCGTGACGTGAGATAAGGCTGGTCAGGTACGGGGCCGTCAACAGACCGCTCGCAAGAGCGCCACAGGGAGGATCGGACAGATGCTACAAGCAAGACACAGGGGCTTTTGGGCAAGATGTGTCCGCTTTTCTGCCGCGGCGATGGTCGTCGCCCTGGTTGGCGCAGCCACCGTGGTTGACGCCGCGTGCACGAATTGCACCGCGTTCGGATCTGGCGCGCTGACAAGCACCACCAGCGCGATTGCTGACACCGCGTTCGGGTCCGGTGCGCTCGCTACAGACACCACGGGCGCGCAAAACACGGCCACCGGACTGGACGCCCTCTCCGCCAACACCACAGGGGACTACAACACGGCCACCGGAGAGTTCGCGCTCCTCAAGAACACCACGGGCGGCTACAACACGGCCACCGGAATAACCGCCCTCTGGAGCAACACCACGGGCAATTTCAACACGGCCACCGGGGGAAGCGCCCTCTACAAAAACACCACGGGCGTCAACAACACGGCCGATGGATTCTCAGCCCTCAACTTTAACACCACGGGCGGATTCAACACGGCCTTGGGACAGGACGCCCTTTTGCGGAACACCACCGGCAATGACGACACGGCCGCCGGGGAGAACGCCCTCGGATACAACACCACGGGCAATGACAACGTCGCGCTCGGCTTCCGTGCAGGCCTCAATCTCACCACCGGGAGCAGCAACATCGACATCGGCAACGAAGGCGTCAAGGCTGAGTCCGACACCATCCGCATCGGCACACAAGGCACGCAGACCGCCACCTACATCGCCGGCATCTTCGGTACCCACGAGTTAACGAAAGCCTGCGAAGTAGTGGTCGAACCCACCGGTCTGCTCGGATGCGTGAAATCGTCGGTGCGTTACAAACGCGACATCCGCGATATGGGTAACGCCAGCGACAAGCTGATGAAGCTCCGGCCGGTGACTTTCCGCTACAAAGCCGACTCAACGGACACTCAAGAATATGGATTGATCGCCGAAGAAGTCGAGAAGGTATACCCGGAGCTGGTGATTGATGACACCGACGGCAAGCCTGAGACTGTCGCCTACCAAGTGCTGCCCGCGATGCTGCTCAACGAGGTTCAAAAGCAGTTCCGCCAGCTAGCACAAAAGGATGCTCAGATCACGGCTTTGCAGCGGCAGATAGCAGCGTTGCAGAAGAAGAACAGCGAAATCGACGCGCTGGCCGAACGGCTCGACGCGCTCGAACGTCAGGCTCGCGCGTCACGGCCCGACCGTCTGGCGGCTGCGCTGCCTTGACAACCTCTGGGAAGGCGCAAGAAAAGACCGAAGCTGCGCGAAATTGTGGCGCTGCCAAATCGTCATCGAGCGCGAGCGAAAGCGAGACTTGGAGGTTGTGGGCAAATCGACGGAAGACGCCGGACTAAACCACCCCAATGACAGTCGCCGCTGCCTTATAGCGGCGACCTACGACCTTCATCAATTGCCGGTTCAGTCACGGTACGGGAGGGTGCGTCGTTCGTCGCACCTCCGTACACGACCTTCGCCCGCGCTGATAGCTGCTAGTCGCTTATATCGAAAGTGCCGTGGTCATGCCTAAACGTTTTGTCTTTGCTGCAGTTCCATTTGTACGTGCCGGTTAACTCAGTTGGCTCGACCAGCAATCCGACTAACGCTATATTGCACCCGGCTACGATTTTCAGGGTCGCTTTCACTGCACCCGCGACATTGATGGAACCCGTGAAAGTGCCACTAACGGCAGCGCCACTCCATGTCCCTGACAGCTTTTTGCCATCCTGATCGATGACCACCTCGAATGTTCTGATGCCGTTTACTACATCGTCTACGTCGCCTGTCCAATCACCGGCGATGTCGGGTGGCGTCTTCGCCTTCTCGGGCTCCGTTGAAGCCTCGTCGGACTCCGAGGCGCCTGTCCCACCGTCGTCCCGATCCTGTTGAGCGGAGGCCGCCGCGCAACCGAACTGGCCGTGCGTGACGAGCGCGCGTACATGCCCGATCCCAAACACCGCGAGCAGTGTCGCTACAATCGTGATGCCAATCCTGCGGATCATAATTCCCCTTCCACGAGAGTTAGTTTAAGTGACTTGCGTCGCCTCGAAGGATACAAGGGGGCAAACACCAGCCCGCCTCTCCATCCACCAAATTGCTGCGCGATCGTCCGTTGACGCTGAACTTACGCTTATCAACGTGGTGATGTCAAATTAGAGCTGCTCATGCCCGCTCTGTCGCAGCCCTGATTTCGATCCCACGCCGACGGCAGTTCGCATCCACCGTTGCGGCGGTTTCGGTGTGCAGAGCCCGTCCCCCTGGGGGCCAGACGGGCTCGGGAGATGCGAGCAACGAAGGGCTTACTACTTTGAACTTTTTTTCTTTCTATGGCCCGGCGTCCCTGGGTCAGAGACCGCAATGCCGACCGGCTCCTGAGGCGGCTGGGTCACCGCCCCGGGGTTAGCCGGCGGAGCGGTCGAGGCGCCTTGCATGAGCTTTGGGCTGGCTTTATCCAACGTGGCGGGGTTACCCGGAGCCGCGGTCGAGGCCGCTGCTGGTTGCGGCGCCTGCTGCTCGAATGCTGGCGCGGCGGCTAAGAGACCGACAAACAGGGCCACAGTCAATGCGGTTAATGTGGAAATGCTGGGCTTCATGTCGTGACTCTCCTCCTGCCGAAATTCTCATAGATGTTCATAACCTTTCGGCGCTCATAGAGATACACGAGCGCGATGCGCGAAAGGAGCGCAGCACTGCCAAATCGTCGTCGAGCGCGAGCGCGCTCGCGCTTGCGGGCTGGTATCTGATGGACGCGGGAACCAGAAGAGCGTTAGCCTGCAGAACTGAATGATTACATCAGCAGGAGCATCCCCAAATGCCGCCGCAACTCGATCACACCATCCTTAATGTAAACGACCGCGCCAAGAGCGTCGAGTTTTACACTCAGGTGCTCGGCTTCACCCATGAAGGCCAACGTGAGGGCACTCCCTTCTCGGTCATTCGCGTGTCGCCCGACTTCATGCTCCAGTTAGCGCCTTTCGGCACCAAGGGAAACGAACATCTGGCGTTCTGCATGTCGCGCGCCGAGTTTGACAATGCTTTCCAAAGAATCCGCGAGCGTGGGATCGAGTACGGAGATTCGTTCGACACGGTCGGCAACATGCGTGGGCCGGGCAGCTCCTCCATTGGCGCAAAAGGGCCGTGGAAAGCGATCTACCTTTTAGATCCGAATCGGCACCTGATCGAAATTGCTTACTATGAGTAGAGCCTCCCGGCACATCCCGCAAAAAAGACACCCTTTCGAATTCAGCCACTCAGCCCCGAATTAAGAGATCGCCCGCTAATCCTTCATCTTCGCGAGCACTCGCTCGAAGACCTCCAGCGAATGGCGATCGAACAGCACGAATTCCACACGCTCGACCGTCGTCGGACTGCCGAGATGCGCGCGAACTTCCTCGAGCATCACCTGCGCGCATCGCTCGATTGGAAAACCCGCGATGCCGGTGCCGATCGCCGGAAATGCGATCGACTTGAGCGAGTTCTCTCTGGCCCGCATCAGCGAGTTGCGCGTCGCCGCGCGTAGATTCGGCTCCGACGTCGATTCTCCCAGCCGCATGCTCGCTGCGTGAATTACGTGCCGCGCACGCAACTGTCCCGCGCCCGTAATCGCCGCCTCGCCGATTGCAATCGGCCCGATCCGGTCGCATTCCTGCTGGATCCATGGTCCGCCCTTGACCCGAATCGCGCCCGCGACACCGCCGCCCAGCTTCAGACCGTTGTTCGCGGCATTCACAATCGCATCCGCATCCGCCTGTGTAAGGTCGCCCTGACGGAGCCTGATCTTTTCGTGCCAATCTTTACTCATAGTCGCCTCGTACCCAGTCAACCGTGAAACGTGAAACCGTGAAAAATGAAAAATGGAATGCGAACGTCTCGCATCGATTCTGTTATTATCGCGCCAATCGGGAAAAACCCGAAACGCCGTGCTAACCGTGTGGATCAGCGAAAGGATTGCTCGGCTGCGATTCGTCGCGCGGATTGCGCCGGCGCTCGTCGCGCTCGCCGGATGCGGCCACTATCGGATCGATCGTTCGCCCGGCGCGATCCAGGTCGATATCGAAACCTCACCGACCTCGACCGACCCGCGCTTTGCCACCGACGCGACTTCGTCGCGTATCAACGAACTTATTTTCGATTCGCTGGTAAAGACCGACCGCAACGGCCAATTTGTCGGCCATCTTGCCGACACCGTCGAGCGTCCTTCGCCCACCGAAATTGTTTTTCATCTCAAGCACGGCGTGCGCTTTAGCGACGGCCGCGAACTGACGGCGCGCGACGTGATATTCACTTACGATTCGATTCTCGCTCCCGGGTCGATGTCGCCGAAACGGGCTGGCATCGAGCAATTGAAGTCAATCGATGCGCCCGACGACTACACGGTCGTTATGACTACCGCGCATCCGTACGCGCCCGCCCTTGAGATGGCGACGGAAGGTATCGTGCCCGCGGGTACTTCGCTGCCCTCGAAAGAAAACGCAGCCGCTCCCATCGGCAGCGGCCCCTTTCAGATGGTTGGTTACGCGCGCGATGAAGCCGCGCGGCTTGAGCGCAACCCGTATTATCCCTATCCGTCCGGCGCGCCGCGATCGATCCTCTTCAAGATCGTTCCCGACCCTACCGTGCGCGCGCTCGAACTGGCGGAAGGCGTTTGCGATTTCTCGGGCAACAATATCGAGTACGACGTGTTGCCGTGGCTCGGATCGCACCGGTTCCTCGAGGTCAGCAGAACTCCCGGCACTACCTACAAATACCTGTCCTTCAACTTTCGTGATCCTCGCCTGCGCGACTTGCGCGTGCGCCGCGCCATCGCCTATGCGATCGACCGCAACACAATCGTCAATACCATCTTGCGTGGCACTGCGCGGGTGGCCACCGGCATGCTTTCACCCGAGAATTGGGCATACGAGGGCAATGTCGCTGCCTATTCCTACGATCCGGCAAAAGCGCGTCAACTGCTGGATCAGGCCGGCTATGCGGCCGGAAGCAATGGGATGCGCGGGCTCCGATTCGAATACAAGACGACTCCGGAAGGCGCGCGCCTGGGCGAGGTGTTCCAGGCGATGCTTCGGCGAGTGGGCATCGAGCTGACTATCCGCACGCTCGACTTCGCCACCTATTACGCGGACATTCAGGCCGGAAGTTTCGACCTGACTTCCCTGCAATGGGTCGGAATCAACGATCCGAACAGCTACTACATGGTATTCGATTCGACGAAGACGCCACCGCACGGACAGAATCGGGGGTACTATTCGAACCCTGCGATGGATCGGCTGGTCGAAGCGGGAATGAGTACGGTCGATCCGAAATGGAGGAAAAAAATCTACGGGCAGGTGCAGCAACTCGCCGCCGAGGAACTGCCGTACGTTTCGTTGTGGTGGGTCGACAATGTGGCCGTGATGAATCGGCGGCTGGTTGGCTTCGATGCATATCCCAATGGCAGCTTCCGTTCGCTCGCGACGGTGACGCTCAGTGGCCCCGGCGGCGGCGGAGAGCCGTCGCAGTGATCCAGTGATAAATTACCTGGTCCGGCGCTTGCTCGCGCTCGTGCCCGTCGCGCTCGGCGTGGCGACATTGACGTTCGCGATTATCCACCTGGTGCCGGGCGATCCGGTGGTTACGATGCTGGGCGAGACCGCCGCGCCCGCCGACATTGTTGGGATGCGGCATCAGCTTGGCCTCGACCGTCCGTTGCTGGAGCAGTACGCGATATTTCTCGGTGGACTTGCCGTCGGCGATCTGGGCGAATCGATTTCATATCGCAAGGCGGTCTCGCGTCTGATCGCCGAACGCTTTCCAGCCACAATCGAGCTCGCTGCGGCGGGGATGCTGGTCGCTGTGCTGTTGGCATTCCCGCTGGGAATAATCGCGGGTTCGAATCCCGGCGGCGCGGGCGATCTGGGCGCGATGGGATTTGCCGTCGTCGGCATTTCAATTCCGCACATCTACCTCGGCCCGTTGCTCATGATTTTGTTTTCACTCGACCTGCGCTGGCTGCCGCTCACCGGCCGCGGGGGTCTCGAGCATCTGGTCCTGCCCGCGGTAACTCTTGGCACCGCGCTGGCCGCGATTCTTGCGCGGATGTTGCGCCAGAGCCTGATTCGCGTGCGCGAGAGCGACTATATGCGCACCGCGCTCAGCAAGGGGTTGAGCGCGCGGTCCGCCCTTGTTCGCCACGGCCTTAAGAACGCGCTCACATCGGTCGTGACGATCATCGGACTTCAGATGGGCGCGCTGCTGAGCGGCACGCTCATCACCGAAATAATTTTTTCGTGGCCGGGTATCGGCCGCCTGCTGATCAGCGCGATAGGGGCGCGCGACTATCCGGTGGTCGAGGGATGCGTACTCACGTTCGCGATGACTTACGTCATTGTGAACATGGCGACCGATTTCGTTTATGCGATCGTAGACCCGCGAGTGAGAATCTCGTGAATGTGCGCGTGCGCAATCCGTCACTGGCTATCGGGGTGACTACTGTTGTCGCGATCATTGTCGCAGCGATCCTGGGTCCGTTTCTGTTTCGCGCCGATCCTTTGTCGATCGATCTTGCAAACACGCTCGCCGGGCCGAGTCGCGCGCATCCGTTTGGATGCGACGCGCTCGGCCGTGACGTGCTCGCCCGGGTCCTGTCTGGCGCGCGGCTTTCGCTGTCGATCTCCACCGTCGTCGTTGTGATCTCGCTCGTCGTTGGCAGCCTGATTGGCGCAACCGCCGCGCTGTCCGGCGGTCGAATCGACAACCTGGTAATGCGCGGCGTGGATATCGTCCTCGCCTTTCCGGGAATCCTGCTCGCGATCGCACTGGCGGCGATTCTCGGACCGGGTCTGATCGATCTTGCGATCGCGCTAACTGCGATGGGATGGACCGGCTACGCGCGCATCGTGCGCGGCGAAGTCCTGACCTTGCGCGAGCGCGACTACGTTCTCGCTGCGGAGAGCCTGGGCGCCAGCCGGTCGCGCCTGCTGATGCGCCATCTGATCCCCGGCGTCGTCGGACCGCTTGCCGTGCAGGCGACCTTCGGAATCGGCGGAATTATCGGTGCCGAAGCCGCGCTTTCATTTCTTGGCCTGGGCGCGCTGCCGCCCACGCCCAGTTGGGGCAACATGCTTGACGCAGGCCGCGCGTTCCTGCTCGTCGCCCCGCATCTTACGACTGCGCCCGGACTCGCGATCGGGCTTTCGATTCTCGGCTTCAACCTGCTCGGTGATGGGATTGCGCAGAAAGTGGGACATCGCGCCTGACGGTCGAGCGCTTCCATCGCTCGGTATGCGAAGCGGGGAAATTTCGTGATACTCATTCTGATTGGGAAGTGAGCGCGTGCAATGGAGAAAATCGAACCCGGCGAAATGGTCCGGCGGCTGACCGGCTTCATCCGTACCGAAGGACGTTTCGACAGCGTCGTGATCGAGAATTTTCGCAAGATGCCTGGCGGAGCGTCGCGCGAGATCTGGTCGTTCGATTGCGCGATGGAGCGTGGCGGCGAAACGAATCGTCGCGCGATGGTGCTGCGGCGCGATCCTGGCGCCCACAATATCTCCACCAGTCGCCGTCACGAGTTCCTGGTGATTCGAGCCGCTTTCGAAGAACGCATTCCCGTTCCCGAGGTGTTTTGGGTTTCGGAAGATCCCGCGGTTCTCGGTTCCGCGTTTTTCATCATGGAGCGGATCGATGGCGAAACCTTGGCGCGCCGCCTGCTCCGCGACGACACTTACGCCCGCGCGCGCGAAGTGATGCCCGCGCAACTCGCGGAAATTCTCGCGAAGATTCATCGAATCGATCCCGTCAAACACAAGCTCGACTTTCTCGCGGAGCCGGGCGACAACGCGGCGCTGAGCGAGGTCAAACGCTACGAAGAAACCTTTCGGCTCCTCGCGCTTGAACCGCATCCCGCCTTCGAATTGGCATTTCGATGGCTCCTGGGGCGCGTTCCGAAAATGGCGCGCAAGACGCTCGTACACGGCGATTATAGAATCGGCAATGTTATTTTTGGCCCCGAAGGTGTGCGATCGATCCTCGATTGGGAGTTGGCGCATCTCGGCGATCCCATGGAGGACGTCGGATGGATGTGCGTGCGGGCGTGGCGATTCGGTAACGATCAGAAGCCGGTCGGAGGGCTTGGCTCCCGAGAGGATTTCTTCCAGGCCTACGAAAAAGCCAGCGGCACCGCCGTAGATCCCGAAGCGGCGCGATTCTGGGAGGTCTTCGGCAATCTGCGCTGGGGCATAATCACCATCAGCCAGGCCCGAACCCATATCGACGGATTTGTAAAAAGCATCGAACTGGCTAGTATCGGACGGCGGACTGCCGAAACGGAGCTCGAGCTGTTGAATCTGATCGAATAGCAACATGGTAATTCGCGTCAATTGCCGGATACCAATTAGTCAAACGTGATGTGAGTAATCAATATGCAGGACCGACCGACTTCAGTTGAATTGCTCGAAGCGGCCGCCGACTTTGTCGATCGCGAACTCGTACCGACAATCGAAGGCCCGCGCCAGTTCCAGGCGCGAGTGGTTGCCAACGTGATGCGAATCGTCGCGCGCGAAATAAAAATGGAAGATCCGCTGGTTCGGAGCGAAGTGAGGGCGCTTGCGCGGCTGCTTGGGCACGACGCGCCACATCTGCACAGCCTCGACGATTTGCGCGCGGCCGCTGCAAGCATGGGCGAGGAGTTGACCGCGAAGATTCGCGCGGGCGAGGCGGACGGCGGCGCCTGGCGCGGAGAAGTGCTTGCGCTAGTGCGTCAGAGCGTCGAGGACAAACTGCGTATCGCGAATCCGCGCTACCTCGAGGGTGACCTCGCGATCCGCAACGCGAAACAGGAGAACTGACTAATGCCGGAAATCAAATTGGTATTACTCGAACAAGACGACCTGATGCATTCCAACACCGGCGAGTCTAATTTCAACGAAAGCGCATACTATAATTTCTTCGATCGTAGTCAGCGCCTGGGCGGTTTCATCAGACTGGGTAATCGCGCGAACGAGGGTTACGCCGAAATGACCGCCTGCCTTTACCTTCCGGACGGAACCGTCGGCTTCATGTTTCAGCGGCCCGAGATCAAGAACAACGACGCTCACAATGCCGGCGGCGTAAGGTTCGAAGTCGTCAAACCGTTCGAACGCCATCGCGTTAGCTACCATGGCAAACTCTGCATTCTGAAGAATCCGCTCGAGATGGCCGATCCAGCCAGGGCCTTCAAGAGTAATCCATACTCGCAGGCGGCGCTCGAAATTGACTATGTGGCTGTTTCTCCCGGATGGGGCGGTGAAGTGCGCGAAAAAATCGGGGATCAATGGGTGTCGCCGAAGTTATCCGGGAACCCCGAAACTCAATTCGCAAAGGGGCACCTGGAACAGCTCGGCCGCGCAACGGGGAAACTGGTGCTGACCGCCGACGGCATTGACCGCGAGTTCAAAATCGACGCGCTTGGTCTGCGCGATCATAGTTGGGGACCGCGCTACTGGCAGGCGCCGAAGTTCTACCGATGGCTCACGATGAACTTCGATGAGAGTCTTGGCGCGATGGCCACGATTACGGTGAATCGCAACGGCAGCGAACTCCCGGGAGGATTCATTGCGCGCAAGGGCCAACCGATTCTCAGTATCGTGAAGGTCGATATTCAGACCGAATTCATCGGCGAGCAGCAGCTGCACGACAAGATCAGGGTGAACTGTGAGACCGCCGACGGTGGAGCGCCAATAGTCATTACCGGCAAAGTGCTATCGATGATTCCGCTGCGCAACCGGCGCGCCGGTATAGTCACTCGAATCGCAGAAGGTATGACCGAGTGGAACTGGGACGGCAAGATTGGCTATGGACTTTCCGAGTATCTGGATCACTTTGACGAGTAGGCTGCGCGTCGCTCGCGCCGGATAATTGGATCATCGTCCAAGTTTCAGCGCGCGCAAACTCTGCGTGTACGGCGGATACGCGACGCCGCGCTCGGTGATGATCGCGGTCACCAGCTCGGCCGGGGTGACATCGAACGCGGGGTTGAACGTGCTGACGCCCTTCGGCGCGATCTGCTTGCCGCCGTATTCGGTGAGCTCGCGGCCCGCGCGCTCTTCGATCGGGATCGCCGCGCCGTCGGGACAGTCCAGGTCGATCGACGACAGCGGCGCCGCGACGTAAAATGGCACCCCGTGGCGCCGGGCCATCACCGCCAGCGGGTAGGTGCCAATTTTGTTCGCGACGTCGCCGTTGGCTGCCGTGCGATCTGTTCCCACCACCACGCAATCGATCTTGTTCTGCGAGAGCACCGTTGCCGCCATGCTGTCAGCGATCACCGTCACCGGTATTCGATCTTTGTGGAGTTCCCACGCGGTCAGGCGCGAGCCCTGCAAAAATGGCCGCGTCTCGTCGGCGAACACCTGGACCTTTTTGCCCGCGTCGCGTGCGGCGCGTACCACCCCGAGCGCGGTCCCGTATCCCGCCGTCGCCAGCGCGCCGGCGTTGCAATGCGTCAATACGGTGGCCGGGTTTCCGATGAGTTCGGCGCCGAACCGGCCGAGCGCGCGGTTGGCCGCCAGGTCTTCCCGGTAAATCGCGATCGCCTCCGCGCGCATGCGGCGAAACAACTCTGCCGCGCCGAGTGAAATGCTGTCGTCGAGCGCGTGGCCCATTCGATCCACTGCCCACGCCAGATTTACCGCGGTTGGCCGGGTGGCCTTGAGCGCTCTCGCGACCACGTCGAAGCGTTTTCGCGCCTTCGCACCCGCGGTACCCTTGATGCCGAGTGCGACGCCCATTGCCGCCGCGACGCCAATTGCGGGTGCGCCGCGAATCACCATCGTGCGTATAGCTCGTGCGACGCCACGGTAGTCGCGATAGGTTCGAATTACCTCGCGCACGGGAAGCAGGCGCTGATCGATCATACGGACGGTGTCCGCCCGCCATTCAATCGTCATCACGGCCATGTAGTCTGACTCTTTCGCACGCGAATGAGGTTTCACAAAAGCTTATAGTAACCTTGCGTTGCTGTCATTCTTCGCTGCGCGGAGTTTATTCGTAACGCAATTGGACCGCGCAATGCGGCTGCGAAACTTAAGATGAATTGAGCAATAGAAAACGGCGCAGCTGATGCTTCGCGGCGCCGCTCAACTCTGCTCTCATCGCGCGATACCGCATTGCGGTGGGTACGCGCAAAGCCTCGGCTAGACTCTTTCGTATACTCCGCGTGCCCTTCGCCTTGCAGCTCCGGCATCGATCCATCGCGTGATCGCCGCAAATATTTCCGACGGCCGCTTCTGCTTGAGTCCCCGCACGTTGCGCACGTCGGCGGCCTTGAACTGCTTTGGAAGCGCCGAAAGCACATTGCGCCAATTGACCCGCCCGCGTGGCCCGCTGCTGACCGCTTTCGCTCCACCGCCCCCACGACCGATCAAAGATCCCAGCCGCGCTTCCTCTTCCCTGAGTTTACTCAGTATCGACTCTTTCAGGCGGATGTCTTTGCGCAGATTCATGAGCAGAGTGCGCGCTTGCCGCTGTACTTGTTGGAATGCCGATGTGGCTGCGCGAGAGGCTTTCTGTCGAGGCATTTAGCAATCTCCTTTCGAGCAAATGGTCAGTACATATCAACTTTGAATATACCCAATCGAACCTTATTCTACAAGTATCAAAGTCATTTTGTCCATTAACAACATCAGTCAATTGGATATAGTGCCAGATGTTCTTAATACCTCTTCTATTCCAGTCTTCCGGCCACAGTGAAAATTGAAAAGGGGAAAAATCTGCACCTGACTTCGTCGGTTCGCCATTGACGAGCGATCTACAAAGACTACGCGCTGCCCCACAACGCCATCCGGCTGCTCCGCGCAGCGCCAAAAGTTATCCGGGAGATAGTCCGAGCGACTCGCCGATATTTCAGTCAGTTCCAGAAACGCCGTCGCCCGCCAACCAGGGTTCGCATCCGCGAAAAGAAACGGCTCTGGGGCGGTTATCGCCTATTTGTTAGCAGGTAGCGATTGGGGCAAATCGAGAAATAAGGGCCAGGAAATTGGATAGTAAGAGCACTATGTTTGAGCTTGGCACGATGCTATAAGCATTGCGGAATTCGGACTAGATGCGCGCCGTTGGTATCGCCCTACCACTTGGCTGTCTGTACCACCGATCAGACTGCCGAATGCCCATAGATACAGACGGACTACGCCGCGGGGCAGCCGGGTCGCGCGCGAGGAGAGAGTAATGGGCCGCAGACTGTATGTTGGGAATCTGGCTTGGACTGTGACCGACCAGGATCTGCTCGACGCGTTTTCAGAAGCAGGAAAGGTGGACAGCTCGCAAGTCATCATCGACCGCGCCACCAACCGCTCGCGGGGATTCGGCTTCGTCGAGATGGCGACCGATGAGGCAGCCGAAGGCGCAATCAAGAAGCTGAACGGCCGCGACATCAAGGGCCGTCCGATTCGCGTCAACGAAGCGCAGGCGCGCAGCGCCGGAGCCGGAGCCGGGGGTGGCGGCGGTGGCGGCGGCGGCGAGCGCCGCGGCGGACGCGATCGCTAGTCAGTTTCGGCATTTCAAAATAGCGCGCGATTGCAGGTCGCCTTCCCGTCGCGCCGCACGATGGACTGAACCCACTTGAGGGGACGGTGGATTTTCGGGCCGAACCCTCGCGGCTGAACGCTCCTCGGATTGGACCATCACCGTGGAACTCATAACGCTCGAGGCGGATAGCGAGCGCGCCGTGATTGTGCCTGACGCCGGATGCCAATGCCTGGGCTACCGCGCCGGCACGCTCGACGTGATCGCGGGCCCTGCCAATGCCGACGCATGGCGCGCGCATCCGCATCGTGGCGGCATTCCGATTCTCTTTCCGTGGCCGGGCCGCATCGCCGACGCATGCTTCACGTTCAACGGCCGTGAATACCGGCTGCCGGTGAACGAGCCCGCACGCGGGCACGCGATTCACGGATTCGCGTGCGAATGCGCCTTTCGCGTGACGCGGCGCGGAGCGTACTTCGTCACAGCGATTCTCGATTCGTCGGACTATTCGGATCTCAATTCGATCTGGCCGTGGCCGTTCGTGCTACAGATAGACTACGCAGTTGGTAATGGACTGAGATTGAAGGCGCGTATTACCAACACGGGCGGCTCAGTCATGCCGTTCGGATTCGGCGCGCATCCTTACTTTCACGCGCCTCTCAATCCCACAGGCTTGCGCGACGCGACGCTGATTCAGCTCGCCGCCAACGCTCGATGGCCGCTCGACGCGCGCCTCATACCCACCGGTGACACCGAGCCGTTGGCGGGCAAGTACGATCTTCGCGCGCCGCGTCCGCTTGGAGCTGATACTTACGACGACGCCTTCCGCATGGCGCCGCTCGCGGATCAAACCGTGACGAACAATGGGTCTGCGCCGCGCGCGCGGCTCATCGATCCGTCGCTGAATATCGCGCTTGAGATTCGCGCCGATCCCGCGTTCGGCGACTTCGTCGTCTATGCTCCCGCGGACAGCCCCGTGGTCGCGCTCGAGCCGTACACCTGCGCTCCCGATGCCTTCAATCTCGCGGCCCGTGGCATCGCGGCCGGGATACGCGAACTCGCGCCCGGCGATACCTTCGAGGCGGGCTTTGAGATTCGCCTCAACGCCCCTTGAAGCGCGGCTCGCGCCGCTGTGCCAGCGCTGCCGCGCCCTCGCGAAAATCTTCGGTGCCGATCAGCGCGCTCTGCGCCAGCACCTCGAGTTCCTGAAACGTCATCTTGTCCAGCCCGTGGCCTTTGTCGATGATCCGCTTCGCCAGCCCGACCGCGATTGGCGCGTTGCGCGCCATCTCGCGCGCAAGCTCTTCGGCCGCCGCGAGATGCGCACCTTCGGCGACGACGCGATTCACCAGCCCAATCCGTTCCGCCTCCGACGCCTCGATCATCCGCGCTGTCATGATCAGCTCCTTCGAGCGTGCGTAACCGACCGTCCGCGTAAGCCGTGTTGTGCCGCCCACGTCGGGCACCAGGCCGATCCGCACTTCCGGCATCCCAAGCCGCGCGCCCGCCGCCGCCACCCTGACATCGCACGCGAGCGCCAGTTCGAGTCCGAGTCCGCCGACGAAGCCATGCAGCGCGCCGATCACCGGCTTCTCGATACTCTCGAGCCGGTTCAGCGACGCCTGCGACTCTGCCACGAAGCGCCGAAAGCGCGGCATGTCGGGGCCGCCGTTCTGACCGCCCTGCGCGCCCGTGTCGTTGGCGAGCGAGGTGAAATCGATGCCCGCCGAGAACGCCTGTCCCTCGCCGTAGATGATAATCGCGCGAACCTCGGGACGATCGACCTCGTCGATTGCCTCTGGAATTGCGCGGAGCATCGCCTGGTTAATCGCGTTGCGCTTTTCGGGACGGTTGAGCGCGATATACGCGAGCTCACCCTCGACTCGAACTTTGATTATACTTTCCGCCATTTCTGACACCCTCATTGTTATTCAACCGTATGCCGCCACGGCCCGCCAGATGCGAAACTGGTCCTTTCCGGTGCCGCTGGAAAACCGGCGGACCAGAACTGGCGTCGAACGTTGCACAGAGAGGGCGTCTGGTCTATAGCGGAGTTGGACTCGGAGACTCACAGGGGTCCATATACATAAATTCCAGTTTCTGCTGTTGTCTCGGTTATTCGGTCAAAGGCACGCGTGGCTTGCCGTGACTTGAGACTTCTGGGCAGCCTGCTCTAAGCAGGGAGGACGGAGCGATGAAACACCCCGGCGGGAAAGTCCACATCGGTACGATTGCGATAGTGTGCATCGCCGCATCCGCGGTCGCCGTGATTTTGCCGACGCGCGTGCCACGGACCCTCGCATCGTCGCAATCCCCGCGCGCGAGCGATCCTGCCAAGCAACCATCATCGCGAGTAATCGCCGCCGCCAATCATTCGCCGCGAATTTCCTATGCGAAGCTGCCGATGAGTTTTGAGCCGAACCTCGGCCAGAGCGATCCGCAGGTCAGGTTTCTCTCGCGTGGACAGGGCTACACGCTGTTCATCACTCCGTCCGAGGCGGTGCTGTCGATGCGCTCGCCCTCAAAGAACTCTCGCCCTGATTCTCTTCCGTCATCCCGAGCGAAGTCGAGGGAACCCGGATCAGGGATTCGTCGCGCGGCAGCCACGCGCGGGAATGAGACGAAAAAAGATGGGGCGGGCGAGTCCGCCGTGGTACGAATTGCGGTCAAGGGGGCGGCACGCGCGCCGCAAATCGAGGGTGTCGATCGGATGGCGGGGCGCAGCAACTATTTCATCGGCAACGACCCGAAGAAATGGCATACCGATGTACCCAATTACGCCAAAGTCGAACTCAAGAATGTCTATCCCGGAATCGATTTGATTTACCACGGCAGCGCGCAGGCACAACTCGAATATGATTTCCGGCTTGCGCCGGGCGCCGACTCAAACGCAATCCGGCTCGGCTTCAGCGGTGCACGCAAACTGGCCCTCAATGAGCAGGGCGATCTGATCGTCAGCGTCGGCGAGAGCAAGCTGGTCGAGCATGCGCCGGCGATCTACCAGGAGACCGGCGGCGGGCGGCGGACGGTCGCGGGCGGATGGAGGCTGCGCGGCGCGCATGAGGCGGGCTTCCAGCTAGCGGGCTATGACCGGAGCAAGCCAATTGTGATAGATCCGGTGCTGCTCTATTCGACTTACCTTGGCGGCAGCGGCGACTTCATCGGCGACCAAGGCAACGGCATCGCGGTCGATTCTTTCCGCAACGCCTATGTCACGGGGACGACAGCTTCGACTGACTTTCCCACCCTGAACGCTTTCCATAACAGTTGCTCATCGTGCTCCAGCGGCGGGACGACTGCCTTTGTGACCAAGTTCAATCCGTCGGCATCTGGAGCGGCGTCGCTGCTCTATTCGTCCTACTTTGGTGGTAGCGGCTTCGAGAGTGGCAACGGCATCGCGGTCGATTCTTTCGGCAACGCCTATGTCACGGGATTTACGTCCTCGCCCGATTTCCCCACCAAGAATGCCTTCCAGGGCACTTGCTCATCAGGGGAATGCGCCTTCGTAGCCAAGCTCAATCCGGCGGCGGTGGGACCAGCGTCGCTGCTCTATTCGACCTACCTCGGCGGCGCTGGCGGCGATGTAGGCGACGCCATCGCGGTCGATTCCGCAGGCAACGCCTATGTCACGGGATATACGCACTCGATCGGCAACTCCAGTTGTACCGGCTCAGGAGCGCCCGCTTTGTGCTGCACCGGGAACGGGACCGGCACGTGCGTTGCGTTCCCCACCCTGAACGCCTACCAGAGCACTTGTCCGTCCACGTCCGGCCCCAACAGTTGCTTCGCCGCCTTCGTGGCCAAACTCAATCCCTCAGTGTCGGGAACGCCGTCGCTGCTCTATTCGACCTACCTCGGGGGCAGCGGGGGCAGCACTGGCGGCGACCAGGGCAACGGCATCGCAGTCGATTCCGCAGGCTTCGTCTATGTCACGGGAGTTACGTACTCGACCGACTTCCCCGCTCTGAACGCCTTCCAGAGCGCGATGGGGGGCATTTCAAATTCGTCCTTTCAACCCGCCGGATGGACGGGCGATGGAAGCACTGAGATTTTTGCAACGACGTTGAACGATGCTCCAGTGGGCCCCGGAACGGTGGGGCTTCATTATACCATCGGCGGCACTACTTATTTCGCAGAGGATAATAGCGATGGAGCAATCAGCGGAAGTTTCATCACGGGTAGTGTTGGTTACTCCAGCGGCGAAGTTTCTTTGTCTTTTTCCAGCCCTCCCGATTATGGAGCACCAATCACCGTTGCCTATGAACATGTTGCAACAAGCAATGCTTTCGTAACGAAGATGGACACGACGCAATCGGGAACGGCGTCGATCCTCTATTCGACCTACCTGGGCGGCAGCTACGGCTTCAGCGGATCCTTTGACGGTGACCAAGGCGCCGGTATCGCGGTCGATTCCGCAGACAACGCCTATGTCACTGGACTGGCGTTCTCGACTGACTTTCCCACCCTCAATGCCTTCCAGAGCGTTAACAATGCCGCCGGCAATGGTCAGCCTACGGCCTTCGTCGCCAAGCTCAATCCTGCCGCGTCGGGACCGGCATCGCTGCTCTATTCGACCTACTTGGGCGGCAGCGGAAGCAGCATTGGCGGCGACCAAGGCGCCGGCATCGCGGTTGAATCCCCAGGCTTCGCCTATGTCACTGGATTTACGTACTCCATCGACTTCCCCATCCTGAACGCCTTCCAGAGCAGTTGCCCCTCCGAATCCGGCCCGGTGGGCTGCGATGCCGCCTTCGTGGCCAAGCTCAACCCGTCACTGTCGGGAGCGGCGTCGCTGCTCTATTCGACCTACTTGGGCGGCACCGCCAGCGACCAGGCCGCCGGCATCGCGGTCGATTCTTCCGGAAACGCCTATGTCACGGGCCAGGCGTTCTCGACTGACTTTCCCACCCTCAACGCCTTCCAGAGCGTTAACAATGCCGCCACCAGCGGCCTTTCTAACGCCTTCATGACCGAGCTCAGTCCGCCGAGCGCGACCGCTACCGCGACTGCGACTTTTACCCCAACCCCGACGTGCGGTGGAGGTGGTCCCGACTGTAGCACGCCGACTCCCACCGCGACGAAGACCGCGACCGCAACCGCTACGGCGACAGCTACAGCCACGGCTACCGCGACCGCGACCAAGACAGCGACGGCCACAGCCACCGCAACGGCGACGCCCACAGTGACGGCGACCCCCACCTCTATTGCGACCACCGCGCTGACCGCGGCGCCGGCGAAGCTCAGCTTCGGCAACGTCGATGCGACTGCGACCAGCAAGCCCAAGAAGGTGACGCTCACCAACAAGGGCACGATCGCGGCGGTGATCGGATCGGTGAGCGCGACGCCGCCATTCGCAATCGCCAGCGGCGCGGACACCTGCTCGGGTAAGAGCATCGCGGCGAAGAAGACGTGCTCGCTCGGCGTCGAGTTTGCGCCGTCCACTCCCGGCGCCGCGACCGGTGGGTCGATCGACGTGAGCTACAACGGCACCAGTCCCAAGGTGAGCCTCAGCGGCACTGGAATTGTCGTGACGCTGAAGGCGCCGTCCAAGGAGACGTTATCGTCGGTGGCGGCAGGCGGAACAGGTAAGCCAAAGGCGATCAAGATCTCGAATCCCGCGACGGTTAGCGTAACGCTCGGTATCACCAGCATCGGCGGTAGCGATCCAACCGCGTTCACGATAACGGCCAACACCTGTACGGGCACGCTGGCGGCCAAAGGTAACTGCACGATCACGATGGAGTTCACGCCGGGGAGCGGCGCGACCGGCGCGCAGTCGGCGAAGGTGGGGTTCAGCTACACGTACGGTGCAAACACCGGAGTCGTGTCGATACCGATCTCAGGCAAGGTCAAGTAGATCGTAGCCGGCGGCGCCTAAGCGCCGCCAGCGAAGCCGATAGGCGGGTATTCGCTGCCAATGGGTCTTAATACTGGCCAGCCGTGCCAACGGCCGGGGGCTAGCCTCTGCCATATCCTCAAGCGGAGTGAGTGGGCGGATGCTGTCGAGCGGGGGACTTATGCGCCGGCGAGCTTGCGCGCGGAGGGGTTTATCCATTGCTCGACAATCGCGCAGGTGGTCGATACTGCGAACCGGTTTTATCGCGGGCAGCAGGGGCTTGTTGTGTTGCGCATCGACGAGTCGCGGCTGAAGGCGGAATTGAAGTACGAGGCGCCCGCGAAGCCGCATCGCGAATCGACGGCGCATGGTGAACCTGCGGCGGCGGGCGAGATGTTTCCTCATCTGTATGGCGAGCTGAACGTCGATGCAATCGTGCGGGTGGTCGAGTTGCCGTGCGAGGCGGATGGATCGTTTCGATTGCCCGATGAGATTCGGGAATAGAGTAGGGGCCAGACGCTGCATCTTCACCTGGGCGAGGCAGATCGCAGAACCCTCTTATGTGTGAGGGCGAGGCGGGCAAGAAGTCGCGCGGAACGCAACGTCCCAACTGGGGCGTGGTAAGATTAAATCTCAGGCCATTTGTTGTTCCACGGGCGCGCCTGTTCGTAGGCGTAGGACGCCTGCAGGACGAGATCTTCGCGGTAACGCTCCGCGACGATTTGCAATCCGCATGGAAGGCCCGAGTCGGTGAGTCCCGCGCGCACCGACGCACCGGGATGGCCGCTCATGTTGAACGGATAGGTGAACACGACGGCGTTCAGCGGGTCCTTGAGCGGTTGGCCGTTGATCTCGGTCGGCATCGGACCCTTCGCGGGAAAGGCTTCGGTCGGAAGCACGGGACACAGCAACAGGTCGAAGCGCTCGAACACGCGCTGGCACCAATCGTTGAACTCGCGGCGGCGTCGATACGCGGCGCCGTAATGCTTCCACGTGACGCGCGGTGCGCCTTCGGTGCCGGTGGCGAACGCGCGGCCGAAATTCTCGCGATCCTTGTCGAGCCATTCATGCAGCATCGCGTAGCCCTGCGTTGCGCCGACTTGCATCCAGGCCCGGCCGGAGTCGGGGACAGGGTCATCGATGGTCGTCACGTCGTGGCCGAGGTCCTTGAACACGGCGGCAGCTTTTTGGATTTCGCGCGCCACGTCGTGTTGCACGAGCTGTCCGAAGTCGGGGTGAAATGCGATGCGAAGTTTTTTGGGCAAGCGCTCGAGGATCGCATGGTAGGAAATTCCCGGATGCGGGATGGAGTCGGGATCGGCCGGGTGATAGCCGACGACCGCGTCCATGAAGAGCGCGGCGTCGCGCACGGTGCGCGTGATCGCTCCATGCACGGAGGTGTCGTTCCATTGTTGCATCCCGAGGGTCGGGTCGTTGGGAATCCTGCCGTAGGTCGGTTTCAGCCCGAAGCATCCCGTGTAACAGGCCGGGATTCGCACCGAGCCGCCGCCATCGGAGCCGGTTGAGATCGGGACCACGCCGCCCGCGATTGCCGCCGAAGTGCCGCCCGACGATCCGCCGGGCGTCCGCTCGAGATTCCATGGGTTGCGGGTGACGCCGAACAGCAGATTTTTGGTGAAAGCCGTGTAGCCGAACTCGGGCGCGTTGGTCTTGCCGATAACGATCGCGCCGGCAGCTTTCAGCCGCGCGACCTGAATCGAATCGGACTTGGGCATGTTGTCCTTGAACACTTTCGAGCCGTACGTGGTCCGCAGACCGGCGGCATCCTCGAGTTCCTTGACGCCGAGCGGCAAGCCGGCGAGCGCTCCGACTTCCTCGCGGCGCGCGATCTTCTCGTCGAGGGCGCGCGCGTCGGCCACCGCGCCGTCGGCCCGCAGCGCGCAAAATGCGTTGAGCCTGGGATTGGTCTGCTCGATTCGCTTGATCGTCAGCTCCATCAATTCACTAGGCTTGATTTCGCGCCTGCGAATCATCGCGGCGAGTTCGTGCGCCGGCTTCCAATACAGCTCGTTCATGGCGGATACCTCCAAGGGCAGGGCGCTTGTGTGGCGAAACTTACTACGATGACGCTGGAGTTTCAAAACGAAATCAAATGAAGGCGCTCGGCGGGGGCGGTTTGACAGCCTAACAGACGTTAGATAGATTTTTCGGCGAGTCAGTGCGAAGCGTTTCGAAAAATTCAGCCGCGCGCGCGAGCGCCAGGGTGATTAACCTGCGACGGCCCATCGACACGCGTGACCGCGTGCTGCAGGTGGCGCGGGAGCTGTTCGCCGAGCGCGGCTATCGCGGCACCAGCCTGCGCGACATCGCCAAGCGAATCGGCGTCAAGGCGCCGTCGCTGTTGCATCATTTTCCGTCCAAGCAGCAGCTCTACCTCGCCGTGCTGGACCAGTTGTTCGAGAGTGTCGAGGATGCGACCAAGGCGATCGTCTGGACACACGAAAGCCGGCAGGAGCGGATGCGCCAGGCGGTTGCGGACATGGTCGACTTTATCGCCAGCCACCCCGATTTGGTTCGAATCATGTGGAAAGAGATGGCCGACGAAAGCGGAGTCGGCCGGCAAGTGCTCAAACGGCGCTTGCCGCCGCTTTTTTCCACCGCGGTCAAATTTATTTTCCGCGGCCAACGCGACGGCGAATTCCGCAGCGAAGTCGATCCGCTTCATTTCATGTGGGGCCTCAACGCGATCACGATTGGCTACTTCGCGATCTCGGCGATGATCCAGCGGCTGTGGAGTATCAACCTGCTCGAGCATGCGATGATTGACCGGCGCAAGCGCGAGCTGACCGACATGGTCGAGCGCACGCTTTTCACCTTTTGATCGTCCACGGCGGCCAGCGGTCCATCGACCGGGTAGATTCGTGCGGCGCGCATTGCGAGATTGAATCAGCGAAAACCGCAAGGAGAAAATCGCGCTTATGAAGCTGGGAACCTTTTATGAGCATCAGCTGCCGCGTCCATGGAAGGAGGGCTCGGAGCTGAAGCTCTTCCAGGATGCGCTCGATCAGGTCGAACTCGCGGACCGGCTCGGTATCGACCACATGTGGGAAGTGGAGCACCACTTTCTCGAGGAGTACGCGCATTCGTCGGCGCCCGAAATTTTCCTGGCCGCGGCCAGTCAGCGCACCAGGCAGATTCGGCTCGGTCACGGAATCGTGCTGCTGCCGCCGGGCTACAACCATCCGGCGCGCGTCGCGGAGCGGATCGCGACGCTCGATCTGGTCAGCGGCGGGCGGGTCGAGTTCGGCACCGGTGAATCGTCGGCGGAGCTGGAGCTGGGCGGCTTTGGCATCCCGCGCGCGGACAAGCGCGCGATGTGGCAGGAGTCGCTGGGGGCGATCGCGCGGATGTTTGTCGAGACTCCGTTCCTTGGACATGAGGGCAAGTACTTCAAGATGCCGGTGCGTAACGTGGTGCCCAAGCCCGTGCAGAAACCGCATCCGCCGCTGTGGGTCGCATGCTCGCGGCGCGAGACGATTCATCTGGCGGCCAAGCTTGGAATCGGTGCGCTGACGTTCGCGTTCGTATCGCCGGAAGAGGCGCGCGAGTGGGTCAGCGACTATTACACGACGCTGGAGAATGAGAGCGAGCCGATCGGATATGCGGTCAATGCGAACATCGCAATCGTCACCGGCTTCATGTGCGACAACGACGCCGAGCGGGCGCACAAGATGGGCGAAGAGGGGCTGAAGTTCTTTGGCTACGCGCTTGGCCATCATTATGCGTTCGGGCGGCACGAGCCGGGCAAGACGAACATCTGGAACAATTTCAAATCCAGCCCGATGAACTTGCCGGGCATGGACGGATCGAACTCATGCGTCGGATCGCCCGACCAGATTCGCACCCGACTTCGCGAATTCGAGGAAGCCGGCGTTGACCAGGTCGTGTTCATCTCGCAGGCGGGCAACAACAAGCACGAGGACATCTGCTCGTCGCTGAGCCTGTTCGCCGAAAAGGTCATGCCCGAGTTCAAGGAGCGCGAACAAAAGCGCGCCGGGCAGAAGGCCGAGCGGATCGCGCCGATCCTGGAGAAGGCGATGAAGCGCAAACCCGAGCCGAAAATTCCCAAGAGCGACGGACCCGTCGTGGTGCAGGCCGGGATGCTCGTGTAAGAGCGGCGGCGCCGTCAATCTTTGATCGGCGACGTCGGCGCGGGTCCGACGCGAGTGAACTTTACCGGGAACCCGCCGCAGTCACTTGGATTGACGAGTTCTTCGCGGAAATTACTCGCGTCACTGACGAGGATTCGCGCCTTCACCCATCGCGCCTGCAGGAATCCACGGTCGGCGCATATCTGATCGGCGGTTACGATGCCCGGCACGTGATTATCGAGCGTACCGCGCCACACGACATTGCCCGGCGGGATACTTTTGTTGCCGTCAACCAGGGTCGCGACGTAATTGCGGCCGCGTAACATCGGGTCCAGACCGATAACGACTCGAAGCGGGCCGCCCGGATAGGTGGCCATCCAGTTTCCGTTGAGCAACCTCGCCAGGTTCATCGGCGGCGGGGGCGGCTGCACGGGAGCGGGCGGAGGCTTCGGCATCGATGGCCCAGTAGATTGTTGGAACGACTCCGAATTGCAGGAGGAGGTCATGCATGCGAGCAGAATGGTCAGCGCTGCAAGGGCAGCGCGGCGCGCGCTCGTCGGCGACGGACTCGCGGCGGTCAACGTTCGTGAGCGGTGGCGGTGGATGCTCGGGCGCGGCATAGATTCCTCCAGCGGATAGATGGTCAAGTATAGACTGAGCTGCGGCGCACCACAGCAGAGTCATTTTTCCCGCGGCGCGTCAATATTGATAAGTTAACCCTGTGAGCCGGCATCGGGAGTGACGAGTTGGGCAACGATTACATCGAAACGTCGCGGGTCTTTCACGAAATCACCAAGCATTCGTATACCAGCGTACGTTCGTCGCCGCACTCTCTGGACTGGGACATCAAGCCGCTCCCCTACAAGATTTATCCGGGAGCCGCGTCCGTCGCTTTGCCGCGCGATCTGAATCTCTCCGCGACGCCCACGCTGTCGGCGCTTTCGTCGTACGTACCTGCCGGATTTTCCGCATCGATCGAAACAGCCGCGCTGACTCGCATCCTGTACTGTGCGGGCGGCCTGACTCGGCACGCACGGGTGGGAGCCGACGATTATCATTTCCGCGCCGCGGCATCGGCGGGCGCGCTGTATCCAATCGAGATTTATGTGGCGACGGGGGCCGTGGAGGGTCTCGAGGCGGGCCTTTACCATTTTTCACCCGCTGATTTGCGGATGAGCGGGCTAAGACGCGGCGATTGGCGCGGTTACATGGCAGACGCGGCCGCCAAGGGCAGTTCGTTACTGCGCGCGCGTGCGGTGATCGCATTGTCGGCTATCTACTGGCGCAGCGAATGGAAATATCGCGCGCGGGCGTATCGGTATTGCTATTGGGACGCGGGAACCATGCTGGCGAATCTGCTTGCAGCCGCGGCGGCCGAGGAAATTTCCGCCGACGTGATCACCGCATTCGAGGATCCCGCGCTCGAGGCGCTGCTCGGAATCGACGGCGAGCGCGAGGGAATGATCGCGCTGGTTGCACTCGGGCGATCCGACGAACCGGCCGCGCCATCGCCTGAGATCGAGCCGTTGGTGCTCGAGTCGATTCCGCTTTCGTCCAGGCAGGTCGCATACCCTGACTTGGTCAAGATCCATCGCGAATCGCGCCTGGTCACGGCCGATGAGGTCGCAACGGTTGCGGCTGCGAAATTGGATTCGGCGCCGCCGTCGCCAGGCCCGAGCGGGCTTCGTTTCGAAACAATCGCGTCCGAAGATTCCACCGGACTCGGCCAGACCATCATCCGCCGCGGATCGTCGCGCGCATTCGCCCAGGATGCGATTGGCGCGGAAGAACTCGCGACGATCATGGCCGCTTCAAGCGAGCACCCGCAGGCCGACTTTCCGCCGTTGACCGACACTTATCTAATCGTCAACGCAGCCGACGCGATACAACCCGGAGCGTACTACTACAACCGGCAAGCGCGCGCGTTCGAGATGCTCAACGCGGGCAACTTCCGCGCCGAGGCCGGATATCTGTGCCTCGAGCAGCAGCTCGGCATGGATTGTTCCGCACTGGTTGTTTACATGACCGATCTCGAGCGCACGCTGCGCGCATTGGGAAATCGCGGCTACGGCGACGCGCATCTCGAGGCTGGAATTCTTGGCGGCCGTGCCTACCTTGCGGCATATTCGCTCGGCCGCGGCGCTACGGGCCTCACCTTCTACGATGACGACACGACCAAATTTTTCGAGCCGCACGCCGCCGGAAAGAGTCCTCTGTTGATGGTTGCGCTCGGAATTCCCCGCTCGCGGATGAAATCGTAGTCAAGGCTGCGGGCAGACTGAAAGAGTCGGCGAAAAGTAACCGCGAGAGAGTTCTGATGACTGCCTGATAGGCGACTGCCTGTCGTTTGAGCAGACACATTGCAATTTTCATCAAGATCCGCGCCATTTTGAAATGGCACTTTTCCTGCTTTGAGCTTCCTTAATACTCCCGCCCGTAACGGGAGCGACGCGTGCGCATGCGGCGAACAACAAACCAATCCGCTGTGTGAATTGAAGGAGGCAAGATGGCTGAAGAACAGAAAAAGATGCTGCCGACGCTCGGCTTGACCGGGGTCACGGTCAACGCGATGGCGCTGATCGCCCCGGGAGCCTTCCTGTGGATCACGTTTGTCGTTCAAGCCGGCTACGCATACCCGTCGGGCATGTGCATGTGGGCGGGTATCTTCGCCGCGCTGATGCTCGCGTACGCGACCGCAATTTCCTACTCGGAACTTGCCAAGCTGTATCCCGGCGCAGGCAGTTCCTATTTCTTTGCTGAACAAGCATTTCTCAGCAAGACACATGCATATCGGTTTGCACGCATCGCCAAATTCACAATGGGATGGGCGTCGCACCTGTATTACTGGGTCTATCCGGGTGCGATGGTCGCCACGATCGGGATCATGATCGGATACATCGTCGGCAACTTCGCGCCTGGCACTCTCAACGCCGGCACACCTGGCCCCGTGTTCATGGCGCTGGTTGCGATTATCGCCGCTTTTGGAATCGCATACATCGCGTTTCGCGGCGTGAACGGCTCGACGATGGTCAATATCGCGATCAACGGGATCCAGATAGTCGCCCTGCTATTCTTCGCGGCATTAGCGATCGCTTACCGGCTCGGGCACCCGGATGGGTCCACCGGCATGGCGCTCGATGGCACCAGCAAGGTGCTGCACTACGCGTTCAGCGGCGACACCCCCGCACATCCAAGCGCCTGGTCGGTCATTGCGCCGCACAACTTCAGCTATGTCATGCTGCAAGCCACGATCGCGATCTTCCTGCTGGTCGGCTTCGAGTCGGTGACCGCACTCGGCGAGGAAGCGAAGAACCCGAAGAAGGACATCCCTCGCGGCGTACTGCTCTCGCTGACGATCCAGGGGCTGTTCTGCTACATGATCGAGTACTTCGCCGCCAACTATTTCATGAACAGCGCCTACAGCCTCGCCGACGCAAAGGGCTCGGCGGCGCCGCTTGGCGACATGATGACGATCATCGGTAACGCGCTGCTCGGCGGCCATGGCCAGGCGTTCATGATGCTTGAAGCGCTGACCGTGTTCCTCGCGCTGATTGGCACTACCCTTAGCTGTATCAATACCGGTGCCCGCGTGACCTACGCGATGGGCCGCGACGCGGAAGTGCCGGAGCACTTTGGTATGCTGCATGGTGAGAACCTCACACCGCATCGCACGATTTGGACGCTCGCGGCAATTTCGGCAGTGCTCGGCGCGTACGCGGCGCTATATTTCTTCGCCGGCGCTTCCGCACCGGACGACAAGACGATCGCCACCCTGCCGCATAACCTCTGGTACGCGGTCGGGATGAGCTCGAACGCATCGCTGACGGCTCTGCCGAACGGACTGGCGTTGGTCACTCTGATCTCAAACTTCGGAACGTTTGTGGTCTATGGGTTGACGAACGTTTGTTGCATAGTTGCGTACCGCGAACATCACATGTTCCATGGTGTGAAACACATGGCGATACCGATCTTCGGCGCGCTGGCGAACTTTGCCTGTATGGCGTTCTACATCATCGGCCCGATTGAGGGGCTCGGCAGCACCAAGGAACCGCTGATGGCGGTCGCGATCTCTGTAATTTGGGGAGTCTACGGTGCGATCTACTTCGTCCGTAATTCCAAGAAGCGGGGCAAAGAGACGATGCTGGTAACCAAGCCGGCCTGATCCCAGGCGCTGGTTTGGCGAATAATCCGTGGGGCGAGCCGCGAGCGATCGCGGCCCGCCCCTTGGCTGTTCAACCAACTTTACTTCTCAGCGTTAGCCGGGTAGCTCAATCCAAATGGATTCGTCGCTCTGCGCTCCTCCTTCGGTAGAGCAGGCTTTCGAGTTGGCGCTGTTGTCCGATGTAGGTACGCAGCGCCCCGACAATGAAGACTCGTGCGGACATTTCATCGAAAGTCCCGACAGCGTGGTGTTCGCGATTGCCGACGGCGTCGGCGGCTACGAAGGCGGAGAAATCGCCAGCCGGATGGCGATCGACATAACTCTTGAAGCTTACCGCGAGAGCCCGCCGGCGTGGGGCGCCGCCAAGCGGCTCCATCGCGCGATTACGCGGGCCAACATCGAGATTCACGACAAGGCGCTGATCGTGCCGGAACTGAGCCGGATGGCGACCACTATGACCGCGGTTGCGGTGGAGAAGGGGATGCTGTCGGCGGTGCACGTCGGAGATTGCCGGCTGCATCTGATCCGTCACAGCCAAATCTCGCAAATCACCAAGGATCACACGATGGTCGCCGACAAGGTCAGGATGGGCGTGATGTCGGCGGCGCGCGCGAAGAATCATCCGGAGCGCGGGATGCTTCTGCGCAGCCTTGGACACGAGTTGATCGTGTCGATCGATCGGATCGCGATGCCGCTGCTGGAGCGCGATCGCCTGATACTGTGCAGCGACGGACTCCACAATGTCCTGGACGACAAGGAACTGGAATCACTGACGCGCGGCGTTGACCCCGAGACGGGATGTCGCAACTTGATCGACGAGGCCAACAGGCGCGGTACCGCCGACAATCTGACCTGCGCTGTCTTCAGAATGACGTCGCCGACCGGGCATACCCCCACCACCGGTGGATGGCGCGATCGATTGCGAGGATTGTTCGGGCGATGAAGCGTTTGGCCGCTGGTCGTGATCTGATGCTGATTCCGGTGCTGCTGCGAGACGAACAGAAGAAACGCCTGCGAGACCTCATCGAATCGCTGTGAAGTTCCGCCACGCCGCCGCCCTCGCGCTTGTGGGCTGGTATTTGATCCTGCCCCCGCTAACCCCGAACGGGCGATGGATCGATACAACTGCGCCGCCCAGCTCATGGTACAAGGAGAAACCTCCGTATGCGTCAAGGCATGACTGTGATCGCGCGAAAAACGCAATGGTTGCACTTCACAGCCCGAATCCTTCAAGTCCCTCGGAGCAACTGAGGCTCAAGGGTGAGGAAGTCGCTCTTTGCGTCCCGTCCGATTATCCCCGTCTCCTCGCATATTAGATCACTACCTGGGCGCCGCATCCCCTTCCATTGGCTGCGTGCCGGATGGTAACGTCCGCTGACCGGATTTTTCTCAAGACGGGCTCAAAAAATGCGCGAGGTCGGCCTTGGTGAAAACCTCGATCAGTATAAATTGATCGAGGTGATCGCGCGCAGCGGGATGGCGTCGATCTTCAAAGCTATCGATCAAATCGACGGCGCGACCGTCGCGATCAAAGTCCCCTACATGCAGTTCGAGAGCGACGTGGTCTTCTACGGCCGCTTTCAGCGCGAAGAAGAAGTCGGGCGCCGCCTCAACCATCCCGGCATCATCAAGGTCCTCGCGCCCAGGCACAAAAGCCGCATGTATATCGCGATGGAGTTCGTCGAGGGTCCCTCGCTGCGCGCGATGATGCACGAACCCGGCGGACTATCGGTGGAAAAGGCGCTCGATATCGCACGACAGTTGGCGGAGACGCTTGTGTACATGCACGGTGAAGGCGTGGTGCATCGCGATTTGAAGCCGGAAAACGTTTTGGTCACGGCAGAAGGCCGGACCAAGATCATGGATTTCGGAATCGCACTCGACGAATCCGCGCGGCGGCTGACGTGGTCCGGCCTGTCGTCGACCATCGGCACGCCCGACTACATGGCGCCCGAACAGGTCAGCGGCCGGCGCGGCGACGTTCGCACCGACGTCTATTCGCTGGGCGTGATCCTCTACGAGATGCTGACTGGCCACCTGCCGTACTCGGGGCCCAACGTTTACAACGTGATGCGCGCGAAGACCGGGGAAGATCCGCAGCCGCCAACCGCATTCAAGCCCGATCTCGACCCGCATCTGGAGGAGATCGTCCTTCACGCGATCGAGCGCTCTCCGCGTAACCGCTACGCGAGCGCGGCCGAGATGCTTGCGGACCTGCGCGATCCGTCGCGCGTCGTTCCCAAGGAGCGCGCGCGGGACCTCCATCCGCGCAGCCTCGCGCTGCAGCGCGCGCGTCGTACGGCCGGGTTCGTGCTGTTTTTCACGTCGCTCATCGGGATCTTTGTACTTCTGATTTGGCTTGCAAACCGTTACCCGGCGTCCCCGACTCCCGCGCGCCGGTCATATCGAGGGCAGGTGAGATGATACCGAGACGATCGCAACTCGGATTGGCCGCCGCCACTTTGGGCGCGCTGACGCTATTTTCGTCGCTGGCGCGCGCGCAAACTGCCGCGTCGTCGCCGCCGCTGGACAATTCACTCAACCTCGCGTGGCTGCTGGTCGCGGGGTTCCTGGTGATGTTCATGCAGCTCGGGTTCGCAATGGTGGAGACGGGGTTCACGCGCTCCAAGAACGCGGTCAACACCATGGCGATGAACTTGATCATCTATCCGATCGGCATCATCGGCTTCTGGCTTACCGGCTACGGCTTCATGATGGGCGGCGTCGCGCACTGGCCCTCACTTGGCATGGCCGCGATCGGCCATCACGAGCTGTCGATTACGATCGGCGCGCACTCGTACGGAATCGTCGGGTTCAGCAAGTTCGCGCTGCTCAACGTCAGTCGCGATCCCGCCAGCCTGGGCATGTTTCTATTCGCGCTCGTTTTCATGGACACCGCCGCGACCATTCCGACCGGTGCGATGGCGGAGCGATGGAAGTTCAAAGCGTTCTTCATCTACGGACTGTTCATGTCGATGTTCCTGTATCCCTTGTACGGCAACTGGGTATGGGGCGGAGGATGGCTCTCGCAGCTCGGCGTGAACCTGGGCTTGGGCCACGGCCATCTGGATTTCGCCGGATCGTCGGTCGTGCACATGACCGGCGGAGTGACCGGTCTCGCCGGCGCTTACATGGTGGGTCCGCGCATCGGAAAGTTCCGCCGCGACGGCGCCATCGGCGCTTTGCCCGGACATAACCTGCCCATGGCCGTCAGCGGAACGTTGATTCTCGCCTTCGGATGGTTCGGCTTCAACGCCGGCTCGACGCTCGCCGCATCGGATCCCCGAATCGCGATCATCGCGGTGAACACCATGCTCTCTTCGGCGGCCGGCGCGCTCGCGGCGCTCCTCTATTTGTGGAATCAGTACCACAAACCCGACGTCGCGATCGCCTGCAACGGTCTGCTGGGCGGACTCGTCGCAATCACCGCCCCGTGCGCGTTCGTAACGCCCGCGGCGGCTGTGCTGATTGGCGTGATCGCGGGACTGCTGGTCGTGTGGACGGTGCTTGAACTCGAACGCCGCTTTCGAATCGACGATCCCGTCGGTGCGGTCGCCGTGCACGGTGCGTGCGGAGTATGGGGCGCGCTGGCGCTCGGTCTGTTTGCCGACGGCACCTACGGCGACGGATGGAACGGCGTTGCGGGTCCCGTGCGCGGCCTGCTTTACGGCGACGCGGGTCAATTTTTCGCCCAGTGTATCGGTGTCACGGTGAACGCGGTCGTGGTGTTCGGTCTGGCGATCGTGTTCTTCAAGATCGTCGAGCGCATCGTGGGCAACCGCGTGCTGGTGGAAGTGGAATGGTCGGGGCTGGATGCGCTTGAGATGGGAAGCGACGCCTATCCACATTCGTAGTCGGCAGCGGGTTCGGCGGATACGCCGCGTTACCTGAGCGATCGCGCTTGCACGCCAACGATCGCAGTATAGGTGAGCGCCGATCGCTGCTTTCGACCTATATTTCGTCGGCGCTTGGCGTATTGACCTGAACAAACTCATGTTTTACTGAGTCAAATCCTTATAAACACTTGACAGGATTTCGCTTTCCGCCTATCTTCATCGTCACTCGACGAGGATAACCTTATTAAATTCGGTGGCGATTCCCCCGAACTCGATGCCATTGACCTGCAGATAATTGCCCTCCTGCAGGAACACGGCCGCATTCCGCTCGTCAAGCTCGGAGAGCAAGTCGGGCTTTCGGCGCCGTCGGTCAACGAACGCGTCAAAAAACTCGAAGACGGCGGAGTTATCACCGGCTATCACGCCGCCGTCGATGCGACCCGCCTCGGCAAGGACGTCACCGCGTTTATCGGCGTGTCGATTTCCCATCCGAAAACAATTTCACTGTTCAAGGAATCCGTCGCACTGCTCGACGACGTGCTCGAATGCCATCACGTCACGGGTCAGCACACGCTCCTGCTGAAAATCAAAACCGACAACACTTCGTCGCTCGAGCGGCTTATCAGTGCGATCCGCTCGATCGAGGGGGTGGCGCGGACGGAGACGATGGTGGTGCTGTCGACGCATACCGAGCGCGGGTTGATTTCGGTGCATCCCGACGGCGACTCGCACGAGCCTGCCAACGGCAGGCGCCATCGCCACGGCGCCGCGAAACCCGTGCCCCCGGAACCGCGGCGGGTGTCATGATGCACAACTACCGAAGCATTCCGAAGGCGCAGGGTCTCTACGATCCCGCCCATGAGCACGACGCGTGCGGCGTCGGCTTCGTCGTCAACATCAAGGGCGAGCGCTCGCATGACATCTTGGCTAAAGCGCTGCAGGTACTCGACAACCTGACCCATCGCGGCGCGTGCGGATGCGATCCGCGCACGGGAGACGGCGCTGGAATCCTGCTGCAGATTCCGCACGACTTTTTCTCGAGCGAAGCGGCCCGGCTCGGCTTCGAACTGCCCGCGCCCGGCGAATACGGCGTGGGCCAGGTTTTCCTGCCGCTCGACCCGGTCAAGCGCAAGGACTGCGAGGACGCGTTCGAGAGAATCATCAACGAGGAAGGTCAGCGTCTGCTCGGATGGCGCGACGTGCCGGTGGTCGAATCCGCGTGCGGCGATATCGCGCGGCGCGGGATGCCCGCAATCCGCCAGGTCTTCATCGCGCGCAGCCCGGACCTGGCCGATGCCGAGGCGCTCGAGCGCAAGCTGTACGTAATTCGCAAGCGCGCCACATCAGAGGCGGAGAAACTCGGCCTCTTCGATCCGGAACTGTTTTACTTCTGCAGTCTCTCGGCGCTGACCGTCGTTTATAAGGGTCAGCTAATCTCCACGCAAATCCCGCAGTTCTTCCCCGATTTGAAAAATTGCGCCATCAAGACCGCGCTCGCCATGGTCCATCAGCGCTTCTCGACCAACACATTTCCGAGCTGGGACCGGGCGCATCCCTACCGCTTCATGTCGCACAACGGCGAGATCAACACGCTGCGCGGCAACATCAACTGGATGCACGCGCGCGAGAAGCTTTTCTCCTCGCCGCTGTTCGGCGACGACATCAAGAAGCTCTTGCCGATCGTCGAGCCCAACGGCAGCGACTCCGCAACCTTCGACAATTGTCTCGAACTGCTCGTTCGCACCGGACGTTCGCTGCCGCACGCCGTGATGATGATGATTCCGGAGGCCTGGCAGAACGACGCGCAGATGAGCGACGGCAAGCGCGCTTTCTACCACTTTCATTCATGCATGATGGAGCCGTGGGACGGCCCCGCGTCGATCGCGTTCACCGACGGTATCAGAATCGGCGCGGTGCTCGATCGCAACGGCCTTCGTCCATCGCGCTACACGGTGACGAAGGACGGACTGGTCGTGATGGCCTCCGAGACCGGCGTCCTCGACATCGCGCCGCAAAACGTCGCGCTCAAAGGGCGGCTGCAGCCGGGCCGCATGTTTCTCGTCGATACCGCGCTCGGCAGAATCGTGCAGGACGAAGAGATCAAGAATTCGATGGCCGCGCGCCGGCCGTATCGCACCTGGCTCGACGCCAATCTCGTCGCACTCGAGTCGCTCCCCGAGGCGAACGACGCGCCCCCCGTTGACTCCTTCGAGGGCAACGAGCTGCTCAAGCAGCAGCAATCGTTTGGCTATACGATCGAGGATCTCAAAATGCTCCTCGCACCGATGGCTACCAACGGCCAGGAGCCGGTCGGCTCGATGGGCACCGACACTCCGCTCGCCGTCCTCTCGGACAGATCCCAGCCGCTTTACAACTACTTCAAGCAATTGTTCGCGCAGGTGACGAATCCGCCGATCGATCCGATTCGCGAGGAACTGGTGACCTCGACCGAAACGACAATCGGCGCCGAGGATAATCTGTTCGAAGAATCGCCGCTTCATTGCCGCCAGCTTCAACTCAAGCAGCCCATTCTCACCAACGAAGAACTTCAAAGGATCAAGCGGCTGGCCGTCGAGGGTCTGCGCACCGTCACGCTTCCCACGCTCTACCGCGTTGATGACGGCGAAGGCGGGCTTCGCGCCGCGCTAGACGCGCTTTGCCGCGCCTCTTCGCACGCGATCGAATCCGGCTACACGATAATCGTGCTTTCGGATCGTGGCGTGAACGCGGACTACGCCGCCATTCCAGCGCTGCTCGCGACCGGAGCCGTGCATCATCATCTGATTCGCGCAGGGACGCGCACTCGCGTCGGCCTCGTCGTCGAGTCGGGAGAACCGCGCGAGGCGATGCATTTCTGCCTGCTGGTCGGCTACGGTGCGGGCGCCGTCAATCCGTACCTCGCGTACGCGACGATGGCGGGGATGATTCGCGACGGCCAGCTCCGGGACATCGACCAGGACACCGCCGTCCACAACTTCATCAAGGCCGTCTCCAAGAGCATTACCAAAGTCGCGTCCAAGATGGGGATCTCGACGACGCAGAGTTACCGCGGCGCGCAGATCTTCGAGGCGATCGGATTGGCCAAGGACGTGATCGACCAGTACTTCACCTGGACGCCGTCGCGTGTGGCAGGCGTCGGCCTCGACGCCATCGCGCGCGAAACCGCTGCGCGTCACACCTACGCGTTCAAGGTGGCGGCGAATCTCGACGGCAATCTCGATGTCGGCGGCCAGTACCAGTGGCGCCGCGCCGGCGAGTTCCACATGTACAACCCCAACACGATCGCCAGGCTGCAGCATTCCGTGCGCTCGGGAAATTACCGGCTGTTTAAGGACTACACCAGGGCGGTTGACGAGCAGAGTCGCTCGCTCACCACGCTTCGCTCGCTGCTCAAGTTCAATTCTGATCGGCCGCCCGTGCCGCTCGAGGAAGTCGAGCCGGCCGCCCAGATCGTCAAACGCTTCAAAACCGGCGCGATGTCGTTCGGATCGATCAGCAAAGAGGCGCACGAAACCCTCGCCATCGCCATGAACCGGATAGGCGGCAAGAGCAACACCGGCGAGGGCGGCGAGGATCCGGCGCGCTTCGTGCCCGATGCCAACGGCGATTGGCGCCGCAGCGCGATCAAACAGGTGGCCTCGGGGCGCTTCGGCGTCACCAGTCATTACCTGGTCAACGCCGACGAACTCCAGATCAAGATGGCGCAGGGCGCCAAGCCCGGCGAGGGCGGCCAGCTTCCCGGCCACAAGGTTGACGATTTCATCGCGAAGATTCGCTACTCGATGCCCGGGGTGGGATTGATCTCTCCGCCGCCGCATCACGACATCTATTCGATCGAAGATCTCGCGCAGCTGATCCACGATCTCAAAAATTCCAACAATCGCGCGCGCATCAGTGTCAAACTGGTCGCCGAGGTCGGCGTCGGCACCATCGCCGCGGGCGTTGCCAAGGCCAAGGCCGACGTCGTGCTGATCAGCGGCTACGACGGCGGCACCGGCGCGTCTCCCCTGCAATCGATCAAGCACGCGGGAGTTCCGTGGGAGCTGGGACTCGCCGAGACCCAGCAAACCCTGGTGATGAACGGTCTGCGTGGACGCATTCACGTCGAGACCGACGGCCAGCTCAAGACCGGCCGCGACGTCGCCATCGCCGCGCTCCTCGGCGCCGACGAATTCGGTTTCGCCAGCGCCGCGCTGGTCGCCTCGGGATGCATCATGATGCGCGTCTGCCATCTCAACACCTGCCCGGTCGGCATCGCCACGCAGGATCCGGTGCTCCGCGCGAAGTTCTCGGGCAAGCCCGAACACGTCGTGAACTTCATGATGTTCATCGCGGACGAACTGCGCGAATACATGGCGCAGTTGGGCTTCCGCACCGTTGCCGAAATGATTGGCCACGTCGAATGCCTGGACGCCAACGACGCGATCGCGCATTGGAAGGCGAGCACTGTCGATCTGGCCAATATTCTTCGTCGTCCGGACATCGGTCCGGACGAACCGCTGCATTGTGTCGAGCTGCAGGATCATGGCCTCGGCGCCGCGCTCGACAACCAGATCATCGAGCTTGCAAAAGACGCGCTCGAGCATCGCAAGCCGGTCGAAATCCATCTTCCCATCCGCAACGTGAACCGCACCGTCGGCACGATGCTGTCGGCGGAAGTGTCGCGGCGTTTCGGCGCTGAGGGACTGCCGCCCTACACGGTTCAGATTCAGCTCAAGGGTTCGGCCGGTCAGAGTTTGGGCGCGTGGCTCGCGCCGGGAATCGCGCTCTATCTCGAGGGCGACGCGAACGACTACTGCGGCAAGGGACTGTCGGGCGGATTTATCTCGGTGCGTCCGCCAAAAGAAGCGACCTTCAAGGCCGAGGACAACATCGTTGTCGGCAACGTCGCGCTCTACGGCGCCACCGGCGGCGAAGCGTTCTTCCGCGGCGTAGCCGGAGAGCGATTCGCGGTGCGTAACAGCGGCGCGCACGCGGTCGTCGAGGGAGTCGGCGACCATGGATGCGAGTACATGACGCGCGGCTTGGTCGTGGTTCTGGGCAGGACCGGCCGCAACTTCGCGGCCGGCATGAGTGGCGGCGTCGCGTACGTGCTTGACGAAGACGGCTCGTTCCCGTCGCGCTGCAACACCGGGATGGTCGAGTTGGGTCCAATCGGCAGCCAGGACGAACTCAAGCAGTTGCACGCGTTGATCGTGCGGCACTTGCAGTACACGCAGAGTGCGGTCGCGCGGCGAGTCCTCGACAAGTGGGACGACTACGCGACGAAATTTGTCAAGGTATTGCCGACTGAGTATCGGATGGTGCTCGAACGGCAGCATCTCAACATGAATTCCGATCTCGCACGGCTGGCCGCAGTTTAGCCGAGTGAGTAATCGACTGACTGGTTGGAATTGACCTGACTCGGGGGATCGACGGCTTAGATGGGCAAGATCACGGGCTTCATGGAGATCAAGCGCGAGACTCCCTCGCGGCGTCCGGTCAGGGAACGCCTGAAGGATTGGCGCGAATTCGATCTCAAGATGCCCGAAGACAAGCTGCGCGCGCAGGGCGCCCGCTGCATGGATTGCGGGATTCCCTTCTGCCACAAGGGTTGCCCGCTCGGGAACATCATCCCCGACTGGAACGATCTCATCTACCGGGGCCGATGGCGCGAGGCGATCGACCGCCTCCACGCGACCAACAACTTTCCGGAGTTCACCGGCAGAATTTGCCCCGCGCCCTGCGAAGAAGCCTGCGTGCTCAACATCAACAACGATCCGGTCACCATCAAACTGATCGAGAAGAACATCATCGACCACGCTTGGGCGGAAAAATGGATCGCGCCGCAGCCGCCCGCGCGCAAGTCGGGAAAGCGCGTTGCGGTCGTGGGCTCGGGACCGTCGGGGATGGCGTGCGCGCAGCAACTCTTGCGCGCGGGACATTCGGTCACGCTCTACGAGCGCTCGGATCGCGTGGGCGGATTGCTCACTTACGGCATTCCGGACTTCAAGCTGGAAAAATGGATCGTCAACCGGCGGGTTGAGCAAATGAAGGCCGAGGGCCTGGAGATTGTCACCAACTGCCGCGTCGGCTTCGACATCCACGCGGACGAGATGCGCTCGAAGTACGACGCAATCGTGCTCGCAATGGGCGCGACCAAGCCGCGTGACCTGCCGATCCCGGGGCGGGAGCTGAAGGGAATCCATTTTGCCATGGAATTCCTGCCGCAACAGAACAAGCGCAACTTCGGCGACGCACTCGATCCTGCCGCCGAGATCACTGCAAACGGAAAGCGGGTTGTCATCCTCGGCGGCGGCGATACGGGTTCCGATTGCCTGGGCACCTCAAATCGCCAGGGCGCGATCGTCGTGCATCAGTTCGAGCTGCTCCCGATGCCGCCTGAAAAGCGTACCGCCGAAATGCCGTGGCCCGACTGGCCGATGATCATGCGCACCTCGAGCTCGCACGAAGAGGGTGTGCAGCGCGACTGGAGCGTGAACACGAGCAAGTTCTCCGGCGAGAACGGCGTGGTGAAAAAACTCCACGGCATGCGGCTCAACTGGAAGCAGGACAACGGGCGGATGGTGATGGAGCAAATTCCGGGCACCGATTTCGAGATCGAGTGCGACCTCGTGCTGCTCGCGCTCGGATTCCTCGGCCCCGAGCCCGACGGCATAATCTCGGAGCTTGGTGTCAAGCTCGACCCGCGCAGCAACGTCCAGTGCGAGAGTTACATGTCGAGCGTGCCGGGAGTTTTCGCCGCCGGAGACGCACATCGCGGGCAATCGCTGGTGGTGTGGGCGATATGGGAGGGGCGCGAAGCGGCGCGCGCGGTCGATGCCTACCTGATGGGCGAGACCTTCCTGCCCTCGAGTCCTGAACTCTGATCGCTGCATGCCCGTGAGAGGACGAACGAGGCCGGCAATTTCAGCGGCGAAAACCCATCGCGTCGAGCTTGCGGATCACCCAATCGATTCGATCCTCGCCCCAGAATGGCTCGCCGTCCACGATGAACGTCGGCACGCCGAAGACCTTGTCGCGATCGGCCTCGGCGAAGCATGCATCCAGGTCGGCGCGCGCACCGCTGTCGGCATAGCGAAGAAATTCGGCCAGATCGAGACCGACCTCGGCAACGATCGCTGAAATCGCATCGCGGCTTTCGACCTCGAGTTCCTGTTTCCAGAATCGGTCGAACACGCGATTCGAATACGGCCGGAACTGCCGATTCTTCGCCGCGTAGAGACCGCCATAGAACGCCAGGCGCGCGCTGAAAATCTTTTTCGGCGGGTAGATGACGAGTCCGCGTTCATTCGCGATTCGGCGCGCGTCGAGATACAGATACCGAACCTTGCGACGGTCGGCGTCCTCGCGATCGAGTGGACCGTAAACCGTTCGGATATTCACCCCGTATGGGATGAAGCGTACCCGCACGTTATGAGACAGCTCGAGGTCGTAGGCCGGCTGCATCGCGAGGTACGAGTACGGACTCGTGTATGCGAAGTAGAGCTTGATTTCGTGAATGCTGCCGTTCATCGGACCGGATCACTGAGACGCCATAGCGAGGAAGTCTGCGAGGTGGACGACCTTGATTCTCGAACCGCGGCGGCGAAGCTCGGCGGCGATCTGGAACTCGCATCCGGGATTCGCCAGCACGACGCAGTCCGCTCCGGTCGCAACAATATTGTCGGCTTTGCGCCGCGCCAGCTCGCGCGCCATTGCGGGCTCGGTCAAATTGTAGGATCCAGCCGAACCGCAGCAGAGATCGGAATCCGTCATCTCGACGATCGTCACGCCCGGAATCGATGCGAGCAATTTGCGCGGCGCTTCGCGCACTCCGAGTCCATGCGCGAGGTGACAAGCGTCGTGATAGGTTACGCTGCATCGAAATTCGCGCTTCGGACCCGCCGGTGCGTCGAGCAGCAAAGAACTCAAGTCTCGCACTTTCGAGGAAACCGCGCGCGCAGCCTCGGCGAATTCCGGTTCGTCTCTGAGCAGGTCGCCGTATTCGGCGATCGCCACCGAGCATCCCGACGCGGCCGACACGATTGCATCGGCGCCGGAGTTCTTCAGCGCGCGAACGTTCGCGCGGGCAAAATCGCGGGCTCGCGATCCGTTACCCGAATGCAGATCAAGTGCTCCGCAGCATGAGGTCGGTTCGAGTTGGACGACGCGATAACCGGCGGCGGCGAGCAGACGCTCGCTGTTCAGGTTTTCCGAATTCGCAAGCACTTGCGCGACGCATCCATGATGCACGACGAGCGTCGGTGCGTCGCTGCGCGGCGCGATGGTTGCTACCCTGGCGAGCGGGCGCAAGTCGGGTTCAAGCGGCGGAAGAAGATCAAACCAATCGTGAATCATCCGCGGCGTGACGGCTCTGAGAGCGGGTCTCAGGCCAAGGCGATCGACAAGCTTCAGCGGCGCGAGCATCACGCGGAGACGACCGGGGTACGGGAAAATCGCGCCGATGGCGCGCCGCTTGAATCGATCGGCGAAGCCGCGGCGATGATTTTGCTCGACGAATAAACGCGCACCTTCAAGCATGCGGCCGTAATGAACGCCCGACGGGCAAGCGGTCTCGCAACCGCGGCATCCCAAGCACAAATCGAAATGGCGCGCCGCGTCGTCGTCGAGCTCGATGCGGCCTTCGGCTAGCGCCTTCATCAGATAGATTCGGCCGCGGGGCGAGTCCATCTCGCATCGCGTTACAATGTAGGTCGGACAAGCCTCGGCGCAGAGCCCGCAATGAACGCAGTCGAACAGCAGGTCGTAGTCGCAGACGCCGCGAACCGAATTCGACGATGTGACGGACGCCGCGACCATCAGATTCCTCCGACGAAGCATCCGGGGTTGAAGATCCCCGCCGGATCGAAGGCCGCCTTTAGCCGTCGCATGAGCGCGAGCGCGCCGTCGTTGGGAGTATCGAAGAATTCCAGCGAGTCGCGGATCGCCGGCGCGGCGGCGATCAGTCGAAGACTGCCGCGCGCCGAGCGCGCAACTTCACGCCATCGCGCGACGGTTTTGGCGGCGACTTCGGCTAAGGGTCCGTCGGCCGGGATTATCTGCGCGACGCCGGAGCCGGCGTGGGCGCGAAATTCAATGTCGTTGCCGCAGCCCTCCAGCACTCGTGCGAGAAACGCGGGTGGAACCGCGATCTGCGCGGCCAGCGGGGCTGAATGGAAATCGATGTCGCGCAGGAGCTCGTAACTCCTGAGAGCGCCGTCGGCGCTGAGAATTTCACCGCGCGCGCCGATCAAATCGCGAATTCGCTCGGCCTGGTAGGCGATCTCCATTGGACTTCCAGAGAAACCAGCCAGCAGAAGAAATTGACTGGCAGAATTGAAGCGCGTTGCGAGGCCAGGACTGAGTATATCGAGATTACTCAGTGGCAGTGAGTCATTGAGTGTACGGGCGGCGGCAAATGCCTCGAATGCACGCGCATAAGGAACGACTGCGAGACAGTAGTCAGATGGAATGGGACGAACTTTGAACGTTGCCTCAGTTACTATTCCAAGTGTACCGAATGCTCCACCCATCAGTTTCATCAAATCATAGCCGGCGACGTTTTTGACCACGCGGCCGCCGCCGTGAACGAGGCTGCCGCCGTGACCGACGAAGCGAACTCCAATCAGCAGGTCGCGCGAGGTGCCCTCGGAAAGACGAAGCGGCCCGGAGTGCGCGGCGCCGATTAACGAGCCGAGAGTCGTAATCGAGGGGCCGCATGGATCGACGGGGAGCCGCTGGCGGGCATCTGCCATGGCAGCATTCAGTTTGCCGACGGTGATCCCGGACTCCGCAACAACTGTCATGTCGTCGGGTTCGTAGGAGACAATTTTGGCCATCCGCGCCATCGAGATACCGAGCGCGATAGGCGTGCGCCGAATCCCCGCGAGCGAGCGTGCCGCGCCAATGGGGGCGAGCGCAATCCGATCCGCTTCGCACATGCGGACGATCTCGCAGATTTGCTCGACGCAAGCGGGCTTGACGATGGTAACCGCGGCGCGCGCCTCAGTATCGGTTGGCGCGCGAACGCGGTCGGCGCCGACGATCGAGTTGAGCCGGTTCGCCAGGTTTGAAGATGTAGTGGCAGCCACGATATCCGTTAAAAGCGGCGACTAGATCGGCGCCTGCCGGCGCGGCGCGGCGACCTCGACGCATGCGCCGGGCTGCGGGATCACTTTGCCGGGATTCGATCGCTCCATTGGATCGAACACGTGGCGCAGCTCCGTCATGACGCGAAGATCGTCGGGCGAGAACATCAGCGGCATCTCGCCGATTTTTTCGACGCCGATTCCATGCTCGCCGGTGAGGCTGCCGCCCATCTCGATGCAGGCCTTGAGGATTTCGCGGCCTGCGTCGATTGCCCGGCGGACCTGATCAGCTTCACGCTCGTCGTAAAGAATGATCGGATGCAAATTGCCGTCGCCGGCGTGAAATACGTTGCCGATGCGCAAGTCATAGCGCCGGCTGACGTCGGCGATCACGCGCAGAATCCGCGGCAGACAGGTTCGCGGAACAACGCCGTCCTGAGTCGCGTAGTTCGGCGCGAGGCGGCCGACCGCGCCGAACGCGCGCTTGCGTGCCTTCCACAACAGCGCGCGCTCCGCTTCGTCACGCGCGAGCCTGACGCTCGACGCGCCGGCCAGGTTCGCGGTTTTCGCAACCTCATCGGCGTAGGCCGTCAGTCCAGCCTCGAGACCTTCGAGCTCGATGATCAGCACTGCGCCCGCGTCCAGAGGCAGTCCGACATTGAACGCCTCCTCGACGGCGCGAATGATGAGCTGGTCCATCATTTCGAGCGCGGCCGGCACAATTCCCGACGCGATTATCATCGACACGGCGCGTGTCGCGGTGTCGGCGTCGGGAAAGGTGGCCAGCAGCGTGCGATGATTTTCGGGCTCGCGCATCAGTTTGAGCGTTGCGCGCGTGACGATTCCCGCAGTGCCCTCCGCGCCGACGACGGCGCCGACCAGATCGTAGCCGCATCGCTCTTCGGCCGGTCCGCCGAGCTCGACGATCTCGCCATCGGGCAGAACGACTTCGAGCGCGAGCACGTGATTGGTGGTCACTCCGTATTTCAAGGTATGCGGACCGCCCGAATTCTCGGCAATGTTGCCGCCGATGGTGCATGCCACTTGCGACGACGGATCGGGCGCGTAGTAATATCCTTTCGACTTGACGGCGTTGGTGACGTGCAGGTTGACCACGCCGCTCTCGACCTCGACGCGCCGGTTGTCGAAATCGATTTCCAGAATCCGGTTCATCTTCGAAGTGCAGATCATCGCGGGCGCGTTCAACGAAAGGCATCCGCCCGAAAGGCCTGTCCCCGCACCGCGCGGAACGAAAGCAACGCCGCGGCGATGGAGCGCCGCCAGGACGGTGCTCAGCTGCGCAGTCGATCGCGGGAGGATCAGCACGTCGGGGGCGCTCTTCTCGACGGTCCATCCGTCGCACTCGTAAACCTTCAGCTCGGTTGCGCGCGAGACGATCCCGTCGGCGTCAAGAATTCCGCGCAGCTCAGTTAGAAGTTTGCGATCGATGGCACTCATTGCGACGGCGCGTCCAATCCCCGCAGCACTCTACCACGGCCGCGAATCAGGCGCGCGAGCACCGCTTTTGCGGTTGATCCTTCGCGGTCATAATAGCAAGGTTCGATTTCAGGCCGGAATCTCGTGGGCGCGCGACTGGTGCGCGCGGAAACCTCCGGCGATTCGTTGGAAGGAGAAACACACGTGGCGGATTCATTTCCAGAACTCAAGCCCGCGGCGCGGATTCTGCTGGGTCCGGGGCCATCCAACGTCAATCCGCGCGTGATGAAGGCGATGTTGTCGCCGGTCGTTGGCCATCTCGATCCGGATTTCGTGAAGGTGATGGAGGATATCAAGCGGCTGCTGCGCATCGTCTTCCGCACCAGGAATGAGATCACGTTTCCCGTCTCCGGCACCGGTTCCGCCGGAATGGAAGCCGTGATGGCGAATCTGATCGAAGACGGCGACGAGGTCGTGGTCGGCGTCAACGGCGTGTTCGGAACGCGGCTGGCGGAAGTTGCATCGCGACTCGGCGCAAAGGTTCGCAAGGTCGAGGCGGATTGGGGGACGATCGTGGAACCGGCGCAAGTCGCGGCGGCGCTGAAGGCGGCGAAAGACCCGAAGCTGGTCGCGATCGTTCACGCCGAGACTTCGACCGGGATACATCAGCCGATCGAGGAGATCGCCGAGCTGGCGCATCGACATGGCGCGATGATGGCGATCGACGCGGTAACATCGCTCGCGTGCGTGCCGGTCGAGATTGACAAATGGGGCATCGACGCCTGTTACAGCTGCACGCAAAAGGGACTCGGCGCGCCTCCCGGGCTGTCGCCGGTAACGTTCAGCGCGCGCGCGATGGAGTCGGTGCACAAGCGCAAAACGAAGTGCCACTCATGGTACTTCGACGTTGCGTTGATCGAGCACTACTGGGGGCCCGACCGGCTCTACCATCATACGGCGCCGATTACGATGAACTACGCGCTCTACGAGGCGCTGCGGATCGTCGTCGAGGAAGGGCTGGAAGCGCGATGGCGGCGGCATCGCATCAACGCAGCCGCGTTCCAGGCCGGAGTGCGGGCGATGGGTCTGCAGCTAGCCGCGCAGGAGGGATACAGGCTGCCGCAGCTCACTACGATCGCGGTGCCGGCGGGAATCGAGGAGGCGAAAGTGCGCGCGGAATTGTTGGGGCTGTTCAATATCGAAATCGCAGCCGGACTCGGACCGCTCAAAGGCAAAATCTGGCGCGTCGGTCTGATGGGCGAAGGTTCGCGGCGCGAAAACGTGATGCTGGCGCTGAACGCGCTCGAAGAAATCCTGGGCTCGATGGGATTCGAGATTGCGCGCGGCCGGGCGCTGACCGCCGCCGAGGATGCCTACAGTGCGGAAGGGACAGGCGCGGGCGAGCCGCCCGCGGAAGCATCATGAGGATGGTAGTAATGCGTCTTCGCGACCGAGCGCGAAGGCATAGTCAGTGACCACTGTGGAATAGTCACTTCACTAGCTACTCTTCCGAATCCTCTGCGCCGTCGCTGCCGTTGGATCCGTTGCCGTTGCCTTCGTCTTCGTCGCGCTCCGCCATCCCGGCCACGGCGCGGACGCGTTCATCGCCCTCGAGCCGCACCATGTGCACGCCTTGCGCGTTGCGGCCGGTGATTCGCACTCCCTTGACGGCCAAGCGAATCACCTTGCCACCGTCGGTTATCAGCATCACCTGGTCGTCGATCCCGACCTGCCGGACGCTGATCACCTTGCCGGTTTTCTCCGTCACGTTCATCGTGATGACGCCCTTGCCGCCGCGATGCGTCAGCCGGTAGTCGGAGGCGGGCGTGCGCTTGCCGTAACCGAGTTCCGAAACCGTGAGCAGGGTCTCGTCGTCGCGCACGGTTGACATCGAAACGACTTCGTCCTCGACCAGGATGACGGTTTTGCCTTCCTTGACGGGCTGCGACTCGAGTTCCATGCCGACCACGCCGCCGGTCGCGCGGCCCATCGGGCGCGCCTCCTCTTCCTTGAAACGAATCGCCTGTCCCTCGCGCGTCGAGAGCACGATTTGCTGATTGCCGTCGGTGATTCGCACGTCCACCAGCGTGTCGCCGTCTTCGAGATTGATCGCGATGATTCCGGTCGAGCGAATATTTTCGTATTCGTCGAGCGCGGTCTTTTTCACCCGCCCGCGGCGGGTCGAGAAAAAGACGAACTTGCCCGCAGTCTCGCGCGGCACGGGAATAAATGCGGACAGCGTTTCGTCATTGGCGAGGCTTAGCAGGTTGGCGATCGAGCGTCCCTTGGCGGCGCGCCCGCCTTCGGGCAGTTCGTAGGCCTTGAGCTCGTAAACCTTGCCGGCGCTGGTGAAGAACATCAGGCGGTCGTGCGTCGATACGCGCTCGAGATGTTCGACGAAATCTTCTTCGGTGGTGGTCGCGCCAATCTTGCCGCGACCGCCGCGCTTCTGCGTGCGATACAGCGAGAGCGGGGTGCGCTTGATGTAGCCGCCGTGCGTGACGGTGACGAGAACGTCCTCCTCGACGATCAGGTCCTCGACCGAGAACTCTCCCTCCGCTTCAATGATCTGGGTGCGGCGCGGATCGGCGAATTCTTTCTTTATTTCGTCGAGCTCGCCTGCGATCAGCTTCAGCAATTCCTTCTCGTCGGCCAGAATTTTCTTGTAGCGCGCGATCAGAGCGACGGTCTCCTTGTGCTCGGTTTCGATCTTCTCGCGCTCGAGCGAAGTGAGGCGGCGCAGCGTGAGATCGAGGATCGCCTGCGCCTGCAACTGCGAGAGGCCGAACTGCTTCATCAAGCCGGTGCGCGCGGTCTCGGCATCCTTCGACTTGCGGATCAGATTGATGACCGCGTCGAGATTCTTGAGCGCGGTCAGCAAGCCGTCGAGGATGTGAAGCCGCGCCTCGGCTTCTTTCAGTTCGAAGCGCGTGCGCCGCGTGAGGACGATCTTTCGATGCTCGAGGAACGCAACGAGCATCTGTAGAAGATTCATCTCCTTGGGGCGGCCCTCGTGGATGCCGAGCAGAATGATCCCGTAGCCCTGCTGCATCTGGGTCAGCTTGTAGAGCTGGTTGAGCACGATGCGCGGCTCGGCGTCGCGCTTGAGCTCGATGACAACGCGCATCCCGTCGCGATCCGATTCGTCGCGGATGTCGCTGATCCCTTCGATGCGCTTGTCGTTGACCAACTCGGCCATCCGCTCGATCATGCGGGCCTTGTTCACCTGGTAGGGGATTTCGCGAATGATGATCGACGATCGCGAGCTGCGCTTGTCGGTTTCGATCACCGCCAGCGCGCGCATCGTAAGCGTGCCGCGGCCGGTCAGATAGGCCTGGCGAATCGCCTGGCGGCCGAGCAACTGACCGCCGGTCGGAAAATCCGGGCCGGGCACGATGTCGAGAATTTCCTCGTGCGTGATCCCCGGGTTGTCGATCAGCGCCAGCAGCGCGTCGCAAACCTCGCCGAGATTATGCGGCGGGATGTTGGTCGCCATCCCGACCGCGATGCCGTCCGAGCCGTTCACGAGCAGGTTCGGAAATTGCGCCGGCAGGACGTCGGGCTCCATGTGCGAGCCGTCGAAGTTCGGGACGAAATCGACGGTGTCTTTGTCGATATCGGCGAGCATCCGCTCGGCCAGCCGCGTCAGCCGACACTCGGTGTATCGGTACGCAGCGGGCGGGTCGCCGTCGACAGAGCCGAAGTTGCCCTGGCCGTCGATGAGCAGGTAGCGCAGGCTGAACGGCTGCGCCATGCGGACCAGCGAATCGTAAACCGCCATGTCGCCGTGCGGATGGTAACGAGCGAGCACTTCGCCCACCACCGCTGCGCACTTGGTGTAGCGGCGGTTCGACAGCAAGCCGGTGCGGAACATCGCGTACAGGATGCGGCGATGGACAGGTTTGAGTCCGTCGCGAATTTGCGGCAGCGCGCGTCCGATATTCACCGACATCGCGTAGTCCAGGTAGGACTGCCGCATGTCGTCTTCGATATTCAGCAGCGCGGGTTCGTTGCGATGCGGTTCGTTGCCGTTGGTTTCAGCCATTTAATCCGGGGCTCCCGCGAGTTCCGAGCGGCTCGTCAGATGTCGAGGTTGCGGACGTTGAGCGCGTTCTCCTCGATAAACTGGCGCCGCGGCTCGACCTGATCGCCCATCAGCGTGCCGAAGATTTCCTCGGCTTCCTCGCGCGACGAAATCTGCACCCGCAGCATCGCCCGCGTCTCCGGGTTCATCGTGGTTTCCCAGAGCTGCCCCGGATTCATCTCGCCCAGCCCCTTGTAGCGCTGGATATCGACGCCCTTTTGACCCGCGCCGAGCACCGCCTCCGCCACCGCCTTGAGCGTATCGACCGTGGATTCGCCTTCGCCAATCTTTAGTTTGAACGGCGCCTTGATTGCCTCGAGTTCCGGATCGAGCCGGCGTATCTCGCGCAACTCTCCGCTATGCAACAGCGTCAGGTCGACCACCGTTGGCGGCGTCGCGCCGTTTTGCGAATGGCTGAACACCGCGCGCCAATGCGCTTCTCCGTCGGGCTCGAGCTTGTAAACCAGGTTGTCGTTCTTCGAGTCCTTGCGAATCGCCTCGGCCATCTGCTTCGCTGCTTTCTCGGATTCAAAACTCTCGTCATCGATCGTCTTGCCGGCCGCCAGCTTGGCGAGCGACGTTATGATCGAGCGCTCCTTCGAGCGCCGCTCCAGCGCCTCGAACATCTTTTCGAAGAACAGCGCCTTGCGCACAATTGTCTTCAACGCCGCGCCCTTGAACTCTCGCGCGTCCTTGCCCTTGCCGGCTTCGAACGTCACCGCCTCGGCGCCGAGATCGGTTAGATAATCTTCCAGCGCCGTTTCGTCCTTGAGATAGCGTTCGGTCTTGCCCTTTTTCGCGCGGAACAGCGGCGGCTGCGCGACGTAGAGATAGCCATTCTCGATAATCTCGATGAACTGGCGGAAAAAAAACGTCAGCAGCAGCGTGCGGATGTGCGAGCCGTCCACGTCCGCGTCGGTCATGATAACGATCGTGTGATAGCGCAGCTTGCTCAGGTCCTTGTCGGTGCCGATTCCCATCCCGAGCGCCGTAATCAGGATGCGCAACTCCTGCGACGACAGCATCTTGTCGATGCGCGCGCGCTCGACGTTCAATATTTTGCCGCGCAACGGCAGGATAGCCTGCGTTTTGCGATCGCGGCCCTCTTTGGCGGTCCCGCCTGCTGATGCGCCCTCGACCAGGTACAACTCGCTGCGCGCCGGGTCGCGCTCCTGGCAGTCTGCGAGCTTGCCGGGGAGCGAGCCTGAATCGAGCGCACCCTTGCGCCGCACGAGCTCCTTGGCTTTGCGCGCGGCCTCGCGCGCGGTGGCAGCTTCGACCGCGCGCGCGACGATCTTCTTCGCTACCGGCGGTGTCTTCTCCAGGAACTCGCCGAGCTTCTCGGTCACCAGCCCCAAAACGATTCCTTCGACCTCGGAGTTGCCGAGCTTGGTCTTGGTCTGGCCCTCGAACTGCGGCTCGGCGATTTTTATGCTGACGATCGCGGCGAGACCCTCGCGCGTGTCGTCGCCCTCCAGCCGCATATCCTTGTTTTTGAAAAGGCTGTTCTTGGTCGCGTAATTGTTGATCGTTCGCGTCAGCGCCGACTTGAGTCCCGACAGATGCGTCCCGCCCTCGGCGGTATGAATGTTATTGGCGTAGGTGAAAATCACCTCGTGGATCGCGTCGGTCCATTGCAGCGCGACTTCGACATCGACGCCCTCGCGCACGCCCTTGAAGAAAATCACGTCGTGAAGCGCTTCGTTGCTCTTGCTCAGCGTCGCGACGTACTCGGCAATTCCACCCTCGTAGTGAAACTCTTCCGCTTTGTTGATTCGCTCGTCGCGAAGCCTGATCCGCAGTCCCGCGTTGAGGTACGCCATCTCGCGCAGATAACGCGCGATGATTTCATACTTGAACTTGATCTCGGGAAATATCTTCGAGTCGGGCGAGAAGGTGGTCTTGGTGCCCTTGCTGTTGGTCGAGCCGCGCTCTTCGACCTTCGTTTTCGGAAGCCCGCGCTCGTAACGTTGAAAATAGATTTTGCCGTTCTTGTGAACTTCGACTTCGAACTCGTCGCTTAGCGCGTTGACCACCGACGCGCCCACACCATGCAGTCCGCCCGAAACTTTGTAGGCGCTCTTTTCGAACTTGCCGCCGGCGTGAAGCATCGTGTGCACGACTTCGAGCGCGGAGCGCTTTTCCGTCGGATGCATGTCGACCGGGATTCCGCGGCCGTTGTCCTCCACGGAAATCCGATCGTCGCTGAGAATGACGACGTTGATCTGGTCGCAGAAACCGGCCAGCGCCTCGTCGACTGAGTTGTCCACGATCTCGGTGACGAGATGATGCAATCCCCGCTCGGCCGTGTCGCCGATGTACATCCCGGGGCGTTTGCGAACTGCTTCGAGTCCTTCGAGTACCTTGATGGACTCGGCGCCATAGCCGTCGGACGATTGTTTATTTGTCATAGAAAAGGACGAGCGATGAACTACCTTTCCGCATCCCCACCGCCTCTCAAAATAGTATTCGTCTAAGCGACGAAAGTAAAGGAACAACCGACGGTCCTATCTGCTAATCAAACAGTATTTGAGTTATGCGCCCATGGACAGGAAAGCAACCAATCAGTGGGCATTTTTGGACCCATCGACGCGACGCAATCCGGTCGTTTCTGCAAAACCTTATCGTGCTCTTAACAGAACATCATTTTACGAAAATAATATGCCCACAAACCAACTCCGTGAGGCAATGAAAAGTGAAAAAGTGAAGCAGTGAAAAAGTGAAAAGCGAAAGAGGGAAATGGGCCGCGTTCAATCGACCTGGCGCAGCTCGATCAGCATCTCTTGCGGGCCGATGTAGCCGACTCTGCGCTGCGCCACCTTGCCCGCCGAATCGATCAGCATCGTCGTCGGCACGCCCTGAATTTCGAACTTGCTGGTCACCGCTTCGGTGGCCTTGTCTTGCGCCGTCAGATTCGCCTTCATCCGCACGAAGCGCTTTGCCTCGCTGACCACGGATGGATCGACGAAGGTCGAATGATCCATCTCGCGGCATGGGATGCACCAGTCGGCGCTGAAATCGATCAGCACGGGCTTGCCTGCTTGGGCCGCCAATGCGAGCCGCTCGGGGTTGAACGGCTCGAAGCGAAGCTTCTCCGGCACCTGTCGCGGGTAGAGCATGATCGCGAGCGCTCCCACCGCGACGATTCCGAGCGCTGACCTCAGCACCAGGAACGGTCGCCAGCTTCTCCCCTCGCGCGAAATGAAGCCGAGATAAATCCCCACTCCGGCCGCGTAATACGGCAGAATTCGAGTCATCAGGTTGTTCGGGATGACCGGATCGAGAAAGTAGAGCGCGAGTCCGACCAGTACGAACCCGAAAAGCTCCTCGACCCACTTAAGCCATTCGCCCGAACGCGGCAGGCGGCGGATATGCCCGGCCGCCATCGCCAGCCCGATATATGGAACGCCAAGTCCCAGCGCCAGCGTGAAGAACAGCGCGAAACCGAAAAGCGCGCTCCCGCTTCTCTCCACCATCAGCAGCAAGCCCAGCACGATCGGCCCGATGCATGGCGCCGCCACCACACCCATCCCCAGGCCCATCAGCAGCGCGCCCGCGTATCCGGGACGGGCAGTGCCCGCGCGCTGCAGCATCCAATTCGGCGGCTGCAAGACGAACAAACCGAAGCACGACGCCGCCAGCGCCAGCAGCACCATGGACAGCGCGACGAGCACGAACGGATTGCGCATCGCCGCGCCGAACAGTCCGCCCGACATGGCGACCGCGACGCCCACCGCCGAGAACATCAGCGCGATTCCGAGCACGAAAAGTATCGCCAGATACATCACGCGGCGATGGCCTCCGCCCTGGCTGCCGAAATACGCGATCGTCACGCCGATCAGCGGATAGACGCACGGCGTCAGATTCAACGCCAGGCCGCCAAGAAATACCACGAGGAAGCCGAGGAACCATCCATGATTGGCGAAGATGTCCGCGACCGCGGTGCCGGAGTCATCGCCGCCGCCGACACCGCCGCTCTTCGCGCCTCCCGTGCCTATCCCCTCCAGCGCTCCCGCCGCCGCGCCCGGACCCGCCAGCGCGACCGTCGTACTGACCGACGCCGGCCGCAGGCATTCGTTGTTGTTGCAGCCCTGGTAGTCGATGGTAACCGTAAGCGCGTCGCCCGGCTTTGGCGCGAAGTCGGCAGCCGCCTTGAGCGGCGCCTCAAACTTGATATTGCCACCGAACACCGCGATCTTTTCGCCGCCCGTGGCTTCGAGCGTCATCGTTTCAGCAGGCGGATACTTGATTGCGCCCGGCGTCACGCTGGCCGGGCCGCTGACCTCGAGCTTGGTCGGGATGTAATCCTCGCTGAGCGGCTTGTCCGAATTGATATGCCAACCCGCGATCACCTGCGCGGCGACTTTGAGCGTGCTGGCGCCGCCGGCCCGCAGCGGAGGATCGATCGTGGCCGAGGTGATTTTTACGAGTTCATCCGCCTTCGGATTAGCATGCGCCGCTGGCGCGAGAGTCAACCATCCGAGCGCAAAGACCACCGCTACGATCGAGGCCCGCCGCAACGGTCGAGTATTTGTATCGTGGGTGAACAATCGGGATTCGCGCGAGATCATTTTTCAGTAGTTAGAACTTCGTCGGCGCAGCTCTGGTTCCACGCGCGCAGCCTGCCGCTACTTGGCGGCGGCGCCCTGCTTGCCGTTGGTTGAAAGCGGAACCGATCCCACGACCTCCAATCCGTAGCCCGGCAGATTGGCAAGCCGCGGCGTCGCGTCGGACATGATAATCATCTTGCGCACACCCACGTCGCGGAGAATCTGCGCGCCGATTCCGTAATCGCGGAAATCAGCCTCGGGCGCGTTGACCCGCGTAGTTGCACGGCGCGCCGGTCGCCCGCCCTCAAAATCCGACGCCAGCGCGTTGGACTCGCGCTTGAGATACAACAGCACGCCTTCGCCCGCCGCCGAGATTCGTTCCATCGCAGAGCGCAGCAGGTTGCGGGTGTTACGAACGGAGTAGCCGAACACGTCGCCCGGCAGATACTCGCGATGCGCTCGAACCAGAATCGGCTTGGCCGGATCCACCTTGCCCATCACCAGCACCAGGTGCTCCGTGTGATCGATCAGGTTGCGATAAACGATCGCGCTGAACTCGCCGAACGCGGTCGGCAGCTTCGCTTGCGCGATCCGCTGGACCATCGTCTCGTTGCGCAGCCGGTACCCGATGATGTCCGCGACCGTGACAATCTTGAGCCCGTGCACTTTGGCGAACTCGATCAGGTCGTCGCGCCGCGCCATCGTGCCGTCTTCCTTCAGAATCTCGCAGATGACGCCCGCCGGCTTGAGTCCCGCCAGCCGCGCGAGATCGACCGCGCCTTCGGTCTGCCCCGTGCGCACCAGCACGCCGCCGTCGCGCGCGCGCAGCGGATAGACGTAGCCGGGTGTGATGAACTCCGCGCCGCTGGCGTCCTCGCGCACCGCCTGCAAAATCGTGGTCGAGCGATCTTGCGCCGAGATTCCCGACCCCGACGCTCGCCGCGCGGTGATCGCCGTCGTGAATGCCGTCCCGAGCGGTGCTTGGTTGTCGCCAACCATCATGCTCAGCCCGAGTCTGTCTATTCGCTCCGCCGACATGGGCAGGCAGATGAGCCCGCGCCCGAACTTGGCCATGAAGTTGATCGCTTCGGGGGTGACTTTTTCGGCCGCCATGCACAAGTCGCCCTCGTTCTCGCGCTGTTCGTCATCCATCAGGATGATCATATGGCCGCGGCGGGTTTCATCGAGTGCTTCCTCGATCGAAATGAACGGCGCGGGGGCTTTCTTGCGGGGACTTATCTCGGCAAACATTCGTGCGGCTCTCGATAAACTCTTACTCAACTATATACCACCAGCCAAGCACCCTCGAAGCCTGCGCGGTGCTATCTTGGGCGCCATGGCGGTGGAAATTACTACGGCGGTCCTGCTGGCCGCGGGGCGCGGCAAACGCCTGGGCGCTCTGACCGCCGAGACCCCGAAACCGATGCTCGATATCGCCGGTTCACCGCTGATTTCGCATATCGCCGACGCGTTCGCGGCGGCCGGACTGACCCACTTCATCGTTGTGACGGGCTACCTGTCCGAGCAAATCGAAGGATGGGCGAAAACCTGGCGGCGCGAAAATCCGGAAATCAAAATCACAACCCTCAGGCAGCGGCAATTGAACGGGACTGGGGGCGCGATGCTTGCGGCGAAGGCGCATCTTGCAGGCCTGCCGCGCTTCGTCTTCGGATGGGGCGATATCCTCATGGACCGCGCGAACTACCCGCGCTTCGTCCATCACGCGCGGTTCGATGAGTACGATTTGATGCTTGCAGTGAATCGCGTCAAGGATCCTTTCCGCGGCGCCGCCGTCTATGTGACCCCGCACATGACGGTCGAACGCCTCGATGAAAAACCGGCGCCCGGAACCGCCAGGACCGAATGGAATAACGCGGGACTTTTCGCCACCGGCCGGATAATTTTCGACTACCTCGCGCGGCTCGAACCGTCTGCGCGCGGCGAACTCGAAATCCCCGGTGCAATCGCGCAGATGATCGCCGACGGTCGCGTCGTGCGTGCGGTTGATATGCGTGGATTCTGGAGCGACGTCGGCACGCCCGCAGATCTCGAAACGGCGCGCGCCTGGTTCAAGCCAAAAAGGAAGCGGCGATGAATCTGCCCGACGGATGGGACGCCGGGGAGTTGGCGCGCGCTGCCAGCCTCGCCGGTCGAGTCCGCGGCGGTGGCGACCGGGCCGGCGCCGACGCGCGAATCTTTGCGGCCCGCGCGCCCGGTCGCGTCAATCTAATCGGCGAGCACACGGACTACAGCGGCCTGCCCGTGCTGCCGGTCGCGATCAATCGATCTACACTCGTCGTCGCCGCCGCCATCACGCCCGCCGAAATCGAACTGGCGAACGCCGACCCCGGCTGGCCCTCGCGCCGTTTTGCAATCGAACGACAGATCCCACCGTACGAAACGGGCGATTGGGCGAATTACGTGAAGGCCGCGATCCAGGGAGTGATCGATCATTTTGCGCGGCGCGGACGTTTTTCTGCGCCTGCAGCTTTAGTTGACAACTTGCGGGGCGCATCGATGGTCGTCGATGGCCGCGTGCCGCCGGCTGCGGGGCTGTCGTCATCCGCCGCGCTCACGGTTTCGACCGCGATGGCATTCATGGCGGTCAACGAACTCGAACTCGATCCAATCGAAACCGCGACGATGGTTGCGCGCAGCGAATGGTACGTCGGGACGCGGGCGGGCGGGATGGACCAGGCGGCGTCGATTCTCGGCCGTCGCGACCATGCGCTGTTTATCGAGTTCGACCCTCTGCGCGTGCGCGTAGTGAAGATGCCGCCGAACGCCGCGCTGGTCGTGGCAGATAGCCGCGAACTGGCGGACAAGTCGGGGATGGTGCGCGCGGAATACAATCGGCGGGTCGTCGAATGCGCGCTGGCGGCGCGAATTCTCGGGCACGCGCTCAAGCTCGACCGCGTGACGATCCTTGGCGACGTGGTTCGCGCATCGCCCGGACGCAACGCGGCGGAACTTGTCGAGAAACTCGCTGCGGCCGCGCCCGCGCGGCTCGGCGCAGACCTGAAGGAGGCGGCGAGCGTCCTGGGCGTTTCACAGTTGGCGCTCGAAGCAGAGTTGCTCGGCCAGGGATCGGCTCGGATCGCGCTGGATTCAAGCCGCCCGCTCGAAATTCTGAAACGTGCGCGGCACGTCTTGAGCGAGACCGAGCGGGTGATTCGTGCGGCGGACGTGCTCGGGGCGGGCCGCCTCGATGAAATGGGAAAGCTGATGAATGCGTCGCATCAGAGTCTCGCAGATGACTTCGAATGCAGCACGGGGCGGCTCGACGCCATCGTGGAATGCGCACGGCGCGGCGGCGCGTTCGGCGCGCGGCTGACGGGTGCGGGTTTCGGTGGTTCGATTGTCGCGCTGTGCGACGCGGCGAACGCGGACGCGGTGATTGAATCGATCGATCGGAGTTATTACGCGAAGCTGGATCCCGGCGCGCCCCGTGAACAAAGTGAAAAAAGTGAAAATTGGCGAGCCGTGTTGCACGTGGGCGCGGGCGCGAGCGTGATCGATTTACCAACGGCGTGAGAGCGCCCTAGCGCTTGACGCGCAGCATGCGCGCGGAATGCGGCGGGAGATCGATAGTATCGAATATTTCAATTTTCTCGTTGCAGGCCAGATCGAACGCAACAATTTCGCCGGCGCCCAGCTTCAGATCGGATGTATCTACTCGTGCGGGCGAATCGCCGCGATTCAGGAGCATCGCGATCGCGCCGCCGGCGGTCTCAGCGATCAGGCCGCGGACGTCGCCGTCGGCCATCAGATCGAGCGCGAGTACCGGTTCCCGCGCCGCGTTGGAATCGATCTCGGTGCTGATTTGCGCGGCTGCGCGAAATAATTTTCCCGCTTCGGCGTCGAGGATGCTCATGTCGTCGGAGATCAGGAGCATCCCGCCGCTGGCGACGATGGTCGAGGCCAGTGCCGCGCGCTCGTCGGCGCTCAGGCGGGTTTTACGCTCCCGCAGCATCAAACAGTCGGGGTCGTTCAGCCATAGACGCCGATGCATGAAGCTGCGCGCGATGATCGCGTCGAGCGCATAGACCGTGGACGGGTCGCCCGCTCCGGAAGCGGTCGAGCCCCAGAACGGGGAAACGTCGGGGCCGATCCGCATCCCGTCCACGACGCCGACCGCTTGGCCAATCGGGCAGCCGCATCCGAGGATGAACGCGTCGTCACCGGCGCCGGCCCGAATCGCCTCGAGGCCGTGGCGCAAGGTTTCGCCGCGCGTCAGATTTGGATCGTGACGCCGGCCGGGCGAAGCGGCGGCGTAAAGAAAATCGAGTTTCAAATACGAATAGCCAAACTCGCCGGTGAGCTTCGCGAACAGATGGCGCAGGTGCGCGAGAAACGCCGGGTTGCTCGCGTCGAGCGCGTACGCGAACGCGTCGTCGCTCGCCGTCCATTTCGGGTTGTAGCCCGCGCGAACGGGTTCGCCGGTCGCCGCGTGCATGATGAACCAGTCGGGATGTTCGATCATCAGGCGCGAGTCGCGGGCGGCAAGAAATGGCGCGGTCCACAGCCCGGCTCTGAAGCCGGCGGCGCGAATTTCGCCGGCGATTTTTTTCAGCCCACCCGGAAATTTGGCGTTGGTCGTATCCCAGTCGCCGAGCGCGGACTGAAAGCCGTCGTCGAGTTGAATCACGTCGAGCGGAAACTCGGAGCGCATCGCTTCGAGCGACTTGATGTTGGCGCGAAGCGCGTCCTCGGTGATCGCGTCAAAGTAGTGGTACCAGGAGCACCATCCGCGCTGAAACGGCGCGCTCACCCGCGCGTTCATCCATCGCCCGGCCGCGTCGGCCCATCGCGCGGCCATCCGCGCGGCGGACTCATCGGCGGCGGCGATGAACAGCGGATCGAGTTCGCGATGCGCGCCCGGCGCAAGAGTTACATCGTCGAGGATCGCGCGCGCGGTTATTTTTTCAGGACTCGAGACGGTGAGGGTCGAAAGCGAAGTGGCGGCTCCGATGAATCCGGCCATGACGCGCTCGGCGGCGCCGCGACTTTCGACGATCGTGAAAAGTTCAGAGGTATCCGCTTCGGGGAATTCAGGCGGGCGAGTTGCTTCACTCTGGTGATTGAGGCGAATGATGAAACGGGCGGTGTCGCGCGGATGGTTCTTTTGCGACGCGCCTACCTCGTGGCCGCCCGAGGCGCTCCATGACTGGTATCCATGCTTGAAGAATCGCGCCGGGGCGGACGGTGCGAAGCCGGTCGAGACTTCGAAGATTGCATACGTGAGTCGAACCGCGTCGGCGCCGCGATTGGCGACGGTTGTGCGAACGATGGCGCCGCCGAGCGCGGGTTCGAGACGGGCCGAAATGGCCAGGCCGTCGCGGATGGCGCTCGATTCACGCGCACCGAAGGGCGCGGCGAGATCGAGCGCGCGCGCTTGATCGGCGGCGTCGATGAAGCGGAGCTCGATTCGCGACAGGAGTGCGTTCGCCACACGGTGAGAGTTGCAAAGCGGCGAGATCGCGGCAAGTCAGGGGGCAAGGAGAAGGGGCGGAGTTCAGATGCCGAAACCCGGTGTAGGTTTCGGTGTCTGGATGCCGCGTCCCTCCGTGGGTTGCGTGGGAGCGGGGCGGTCTTTGATAATCTAGCCGCCGTGCCCAGACATTCGCGAAAACATAAAGACGCAGATATCGACGCGCGCGCGGAGGCCGTCCGCGCACTTCCGCCGATCGACGAATGCCTCCGCGCCGCGCAGGCGAATCCCGCTCTCGCCGGATTCAGCCGCATCTACCTCAAACTGATGGTGCAGCGCGCGCAAGCGGAAATCCGCGCCGCGATTCTTTCGGGACGCGACGCGCATCCGCGCGATCGGGCCGCGATGATCGACGCGGTGGCGCATGCGGTCGCGCGCGCCATCGCGGCGGACGAGCCGCGGCTTAGGCCGGTCGTCAACGCGACGGGAGTCGTGCTGCATACGAATCTCGGCCGCGCGATCCTGGCGGAATCGGCGATCGAGGCGGTGGAGATGGCGGCGCGATCTGCCGTCAACCTGGAATACGATCTCAAGACCGGCGGGCGCGGCGACCGGGACACGATCGTCGAGGACGAGATTTGCGCGCTCACGGGGGCCGAGGCCGCAACCGTGGTAAACAACAACGCCGCGGCGGTCGTACTCGCGCTCAACTCGCTCGCCCAGGGACGCGAAGTAATTGTATCGCGCGGCGAGATGATCGAGATTGGCGGATCGTTTCGATTGCCCGACGTGATGGCGAAAAGCGGCGCGATAATCCGCGAAGTCGGGACGACCAATCGGACGCATCCGGGGGATTACGCGGACGCGATCGGTTCGGACACTGCGCTGTTGTTGAAGGTGCATCCGTCGAACTACCGCGTGGTCGGCTTCACCAGCGAAGTGACGCTGGAAGAGCTGGCCGAAATCGGGCGCGCGCGTGGAATCGACGTGATGGAGGATCTCGGCTCGGGGGCGATTGTCGATCTGACGGAGTTCGGAATCCCGCGCGAACCTTTAGTGCGCGAGCGAATCGCGGCGGGCGCTGCGATTGTTACGTTCTCGGGCGACAAGCTGCTGGGCGGTCCGCAGGCGGGCGTGATTGCCGGGCAACGCGGGCCGGTCGAACGAATCAAGCGCAATCCGCTGAAGCGGGCGCTCAGATGCGACAAGCTGACGCTGGCGGCGCTCGCGGCGACGATGCGGCTGTATCTTCGCTCGGGCGATCTGGCTGAGGAGTTGCCGACGATCCGACTCCTGGCGCGGCGTGCAAGTGAGATTGGCGCAATCGCGCCGCGCGCGCGGGAGATAGTGGCGGAGCGGCTGGCCGGCGAATACGCGGTCGAAATCGTCGATGCGGCTTCGCAGGTCGGCTCGGGCGCGATGCCGGTCGAGGAGTTGAAGTCGGTTGCGCTTCGCGTGACCCATCCTGAGAAATCCGCCAATGCGATCGCGGCGATGTTTCGGCGCGCGCGAATTATCGGGCGGGTGGTCGATGATTCGTTCCATCTCGATTTGCGCACGATTGAGGATCCGGCGGTCTTCGCGGTGAAGCTGGAAACTGACTAGGATTGTAAAACCTCGCGCGCAGGAGCGTTGAACGCAATGAAATTCGGAACATTTTTGTATCAGACATCGCCCAACAGTATCGCGGCGGTCGCGCGCAAAGCCGAAGAGAGCGGTTTCGAATCGCTCTGGATCCCGGAGCATATTATTTTGCCCGTAACGTACCGCTCGCCGTATCCGTATTCATCCAGTGGCAGGATGGGTGTGCCGCCGGAGACGCCGCTGCACGATCCGATGCTGGCGCTGGCGTTCGTCGCCGGGATCACCACGAAGATCCGGCTGGCGACGGGAGTATTCGTGATCCCGATTCGCAACGCGTTTGCGACTGCCAAGGCGGTCGCCAGCCTGGACGTGCTTTCCGGCGGGCGATTTATTTTCGGCGTCGGGATCGGATGGCTCGAGGAGGAGTTCGACGCGGTCGGGATGAGCTTCAAAGACCGCGCGCTTCGCACGCGCGAATACATCGCGCTGATGAAGGAGCTGTGGAGCAAGGAGTCGCCGGAGTATCACGGCAAGACGATTTCGATTGAAGGCTTCAAGTTCATGCCCAAACCGGCACAAAAACCGCATCCGCCGATCGTATTCGGCGGCAACACGGAGCCGTCGCTCAAGCGGGCGGCGAAACTCGGCGACGGGTGGTATGGAATCGCCGACGGTATCGACGAGATCGCGGCGACGATCAAGCGACTGCGCGAGCATGAGCGCGCGGCGGGGCGGACGGCGCCGCTGGAACTGACGGTGAGCAGGCTGCGCGAACAACTGAAGCCCGCGGACATCGAGCGATTCGCCGCGATGGGCGTGTCACGGATAATCGTCGGGCCGGCCGCGACGACGCGGGAGCATATCGCGTCGATGGAAAAGTTCGGCGCCGAGGTAATCGCCAGGCAGTGATCGCGAGCGGACATCAGCAGGGCGCGAGGTTTGCGCAGTCTGTTGGCGTGTCGCAATTCGCGCGAATATCATCGAAACCTGCGCCGGAGGAGCGCTTACTAAGATGAAAAGGTGCCCGCGCTGCGAAAAAACCTTTCCCGACTCGGAAACGTTTTGCGAAGCTGACGGAACCGCGCTGGTGCAGGCGGGACCCGCCTTTGCCGAAGGCGCCACCGCCACCGGCGCGGGCGACGCCGCCGAGCAAATTGAGTGTCCGGTATGCGGCGGCAAGGCGCAGCCGGGCGAACTGATCTGCAACTTCTGCGGCGCGCGGCTAGGAGTGGAATCGGCGGCGGAATCGTACACCCGGCAGCCGTCGTCGGCGCCGCCCCGGATGGCACCGCCGCGGGTCGCGTCGACGGTGCGGCGCGATGCGTCGCCGTCGATGCGCATCACGGGCAGGATGCCCGACGGCGACGGCGAAGAAGAAGGCCGCGGGCGGTTCAGCGTCGTTTGGTACTTGATCGCGGCGATAGTCGCGCTGGGAGGCGGCGCGTGGCTCGCGCTTCATCTCAGCACCAAGCCCGCGGAGCAGCCGGTGGCGAACGCGTCGCCGGCGGCGATCGCGTCGGTGGCAGCGGCCGCGCCGAGCGGACCGTTGGTGGCGTTGTCGAATGCGATCGGGGTGCAGGTGACGGGGGAATCGGCGGCGGCGCCCGAGCGCAATCAGGAAACGGCGCGCAAATATTTCGAAGATCACAAGGACGGATTGCTGGAGAGCTATTCGCATGCGATCGCCGGCGACAGCACGCTGCGGGATGCGATGGCGGTGCGGATCAGAGTGCTGCCCAACGGCAACGTGGATGCGGCGTCGGTGCGGACCTCGACCAATCCGAATCCGGCCTTCGACGCGGAAGTAGTGAAGGACGTTTCGGCGTGGAATTTCACGCCGTTCAGCGGCGGCCAGGTCGAAATCGATTATCCGATAGTTTTCACCAACGATCCCGCGACTAGGGACGCGCTCGAGTCGCAACTCAGCTCAAAGCTGGCCGCTCTGAGCCCGACCGAGCCGCCGGAATTCGCCAGCACGCCGCCGTCACCGTCGCCGGCCGCGTCGGAAGCGGCGAGCGCTCCCTCGCCGGCGTCAGTCGAGTCGCCGCCGATGGTGGCCGAGCCTGCGCCGACGCCCACGCCGCGCAAGCGTCATCACGTGGCGAGCGCGCCCAAGCCGCCGCCGCTGACATTGCAGCAGCGCGTCAAGCTGGTACTGGGGTCGAATCCCAGGACGCGGCGCGTGGACTGTTACACCAGCGGCAGTACGGTGACGATTTTCGGCAAGGTGTTCGACCACGACGCCAAGCTGTACACCGAAAAAATCGTGCGCCAGGTACCGGGCGTCGGCAACGTGATCGATTCGCTGACCACGGACGAGAGCGATTGGGCCGCGCGCCAGAATGCGATCGCGTCGCAGCTTTATGCCGCCGGCTTGAACAGCGTGACGGTGAAGGTGATCGGCCACGACGCGTATCTTGGCGGCACGGTCAAGAGCGATGCGCAAAAGCGGCAGGCAGTGACGATCGCCGAGAGCGCGTCGCCAGGGGTGCACGTGGGGTCGAATCTGATCACGGTTGTGCCCGGAAACATGTTCGGATTCTGACCTTTGGTCTCTGATGATGCCGCCGGGTGTGATTAATGCTGTGGGGTGTGATACTATTGACAGGCTTCGAGGCGAACGCTTATATGGCGGAAAGAGCGCAGCATAGGACGCTCCCACCAGGAGGAATCTATTTCCATGGCTGATGCAGCACCGACGACACCAAAAGAGATCTTTGCGGCGATGCCCGGTCGCTTCAACAAAGACGCAGCGAAGGGTTTGAATGCGACGTACCAGTTCGACCTCTCGGGCGATAACGGCGGCAAGTGGCACGTAGTCATCGCCGACGGAACGTGCACGGTCAAAGACGGACCGGCCGCTACGCCGAGCATCACGATTTCGATGACGGCGCAGGACTACGTTGACATGACGAGCGGCAAGCTCAACGGGCAGGTTGCATTCATGAGCGGCAAACTGCGAATCGCGGGCGACATGGGGCTCGCGCTGCGCATGCAGAGTTTGTTTGCTTAAACCACGAAACCCAGACACCAATGAATTGAACGCCGGCCGGAGCCAAAACCAGGCCCGGCCGGCGGAAAATCCGCCTGCAAAGTATCCCGCATAAAATCATCCCAAGCCGAAACGCGCCGACAAAATTCAGATTCGGTACGCAGTCGAGACACAATCTTATCCACTGATTAACTACCCCAGGCTGCCGCGAGCGCGAGCGCCGATTACTGTCAGTACATCAATTTCGGAATCTAAAATTCTGTTTCTTAAACGCTCCCAGGCAAGGAGGACAAATCAACGTCACAGGAAGAAAGAACGCAAATGAGTTCCGCGGAGTTCGAGGGCGACCTCAACAAGGAACGCGGAGAATCGACCGAGAACGGCCAGGACAACGATTCGCTGGCCTCAAAACTGTCGAAGGAGCTCAGCAACTGGCGGCGCAAGCGCACGTCGTCGCGGCCACAGCATTCTGACGGACCGAGTCAGAACTTTCAGTCAGAGCCGGCCCGCACGATCAAGGTTCGCGGTCACGAGACTCTGGTCGTCCGCAAACCGAAGCTCGCCGGCAAGCCCCCCGCGAATACGAATCACACACCAAGTAATCAGTAGTCAGTTTTTCACTTGTCCGCGGATGTGTGGTGGGGCGTGCGGAGGAGCTAGGAGCGGAAGATTTCGACAGGCATCTCGCGCGACGCTTGCCGGGCCGGATAGACGGTCGCGAGCAGGCAGAGAAGCATCGAGGCTAGCGCGACGGCCGCGAAGTTCCACGGCTCGACGGCGATCGGCAGCGTCGAGATGCCGTAAATTTCGCGCGGGATGTGAATGAACTGGTAGCGCGCCAGCGCGAAGCATCCGCCCGCGCCCATGATCAATCCGGCCGCCGTTCCCGCCGCGCCGACGATCAGTCCCTTCATCACGAAGATCAGGCGCACGTCGCGCCGCGTCGCGCCCATCGCGATCAGCACGGCGATGTCCTTGCGCTTCTCCATCACGACCATGATCAGCGTCGCGACCAGGTTGAACGCGGCGACGCCGATGAGCATCACGAGCACCAGTGCATAGACGCGCTTGAGCAGTTCGAAGCCGGCGGCGGCGGATTCGTTAAACTCGATCCAGTTGCGCACCCGGTATGGACTCGCGAACAGTTTGCGCACCGCATCGGTGACCATGTCGGTCTGGTCGAGATTGGCCAGATGGATATCGATGCCGTCCACTCGTCCGGTGCGCCCGAAGAAATCCTGGGCGTGCGCGAGATCCATGAAGACCATGTTGGTGTCGATGAAGTTCATTCCGGAGTCGAAGATCGCGCCGATCGCGAATTGGCCGCTCTTGGTCGAGAGCGATCCGTCGGGCGAAATAATCGGTGCGACCATCCGCACCGCGTCGCCGGGTTTGGCCTTGAGTTTTTTCGCAAGGCTGACTCCGATGGCCAGGCCGCCTGCGGTAATCGCGGGGTCCGCGCCGCTCCCCGGGATCGCGTAGCTTCGCGAGAGATCGTCGAGACCGCCGGCGGTCATGTATCGGCCCCATTGCGCGCGCACGACGGGATTGTTCGGCTCGACGCCGCGCACGATGACGCCGCCGATTCCGCGTCCCGAACTCAGCATCGCCTGCCCCACGATGTACCCGTCGGAGCCGTTGACCCCGGGCACGCCGGCGACCTTCTTCTCGATGTCCGCGTAGTTGTCGATCGATCCTTGCGAATTGAGTAGCTGGACCTGCGGGCTGAGGCTGAGCACGCGTTCTTTGAGGCTTTGCTCGAAGCCGCCCATCACGGAGAGCGTTACGGTGAGCGCGGCGACGCCGATCATCACGCCCACGGCGGTAAAGATGGTCGTGATCGAGATGAAGGCGTCTTTGCGGCGGGCGCGCAGATAGCGGAGCGCAATTTTGAGTTCGTATCGCACGACGGACCGCGGAAGGAACTCAGAATATCACGTTTTCTTTTTTTAGCTGCTCGATCTCGTCGGCGCTGAGCGAGAGCATCTCGCGAAAGACTTCATCGTTGTCCTGGCCGAGAATCGGCGCCGCCGAGCGAAGCGCGCCGGGCGTGCGGCTCATGCGATGCTCGAGTCCCTCGTACGGCGACGGGCCCATCTCCTTGTGCTCGAGCCAATGCCAGAAGCCGAACGCCTCGAGGTTGTCGTCCTGGTGGATATCGACGCAGTTCTCGACCGGATACGCGGCAACTCCGGCGGCCTGCAGCTTCGCGGTGAGTTCATCCGCGCTGTGGACGCGCGTGAGCGAGCCGACGAACTCATCGATTGCCGCCGCGTTCTCGATGCGCGCGGGCTGATTCGCAAAGCGCCGGTCGGTGGATTCGGCGCCGAGCGCGGTGAGCATCGCACGCCATTGATCGTCGCCCGCGACGGCGATCGCGATCCATCGCTCGTTGCCGTCCTCGTCGGCGCATCGATAGGCGCCGTGCGGAGCGTAACGCGCCGACGCGTTGCCACGCGGGCCGAGCACCCGTCCGGTTGCGAAGTAATCGATCAACGCAGGCGCGAGATTCTGCATCGCGGCCTCGTACTGCGACATGTCGATATACTGGCCCTGGCCGGTGCGGCGGCGATAGTCGAGCGCGGCCAGAAGCGCGCAGGTGGAAAAGCGCGGCGCGATGAAATCCGTGTAGGCGCCGTACGGCGGCGCGCATGAGCCGGGGCCGTAGCCGGAGATGTAGTAGAAGCCCGACAGCGCCGCCATCAGTTGGCCGAAGCCGGGGTAGAGCGCGTTGGGGCCGGTCTGCCCCTGCATGCAGGTCGAGAGCATGATCAGGTCGTTGCGGATTGCGCGCAGATTTTCGTAATCGAGTCCCCAGTTTCGCATCGCCTTGGGGGTAAAACTCTCGACGACGATGTCGGCCCACGGCACCATGCGCTTGGCGAGCTCGCGAGCTTTGGGCTTGCTCAAGTCGAGCGTGATTCCCTTTTTCGAGGTGTTGAAGCTGGCGAAAAACTGACTGCTGTTGATCCCGGGCATCGCGTCTTTCCACGGCGGACCGATTCGCAGCACGTCGGGGCGCGCGGCGGACTCGATGCGAATCACGTCGGCGCCGTTGTCGGCAAAATACTTGGTCGTGATCGGGCCGACGCCGACCCAGGCGAAGTCGAGGACGTGAACTCCTTCCAATGCGAAACGGCTCATCTCGAATCTCTCCTGGCTAAATCGCGCCGGCGGCTCGGAGCTTGTTCAATCGCTCGGGCGCAAGCCCGAGCAGCCCGCGGTAAATCTCGTCGCTATGCTCGCCGATTCGCGGCGCGCGCGCGGTCGATCCGATCGGCGTCGCGGTCAGTTTCGCGAATGGTCCGGGAAATGTCAGCGTGCGGCCGATGGTGTCGTGCGGCACCGCGGTCCAGAAGTCGCGCGCTTTGAGCTGTTCGTCGGATGCGATGTCGGCTGCCGTCGCGACCGGCGCGAGAAAAATCCGGCGCTTGAGTGCCTGCGCGTAGATTTCGCGCTTGGTCATCGTGAGCATGAAGCGCTGGATCGTCGCTTCGAGTTCGTCGGTCTCCTTGTGGTCCTGCTCGGTCATCGCCATGAAGACGCCGGGCACCCACGAAATCCAATCCTTGGTCCGCATCCAGTCGGAGCCGAATCCGTTCTCCCGCATCCACTCGATCAGCGCCTTGGTCGAATTGCCGAACGTCATGCCGCCGGCGATCAGGGTCGAGATGTACCCGTCCTTGCACTCGTACACCATCTTGCGCCGCGCGTCGGCCGAGCCGAAAAAAACTCCGGTGCGCGACAGATGGCTGCCGTGCAGGAATGGCATCGCCTGTTCGTTCATCAGCGTCCACACGATGCAGGCCTGCATGTTGACGACGATTCGCTGGCCGAGCCCGTCGATTTGCCGCGGGTAGTGCGCGAGCATCATGGCGACCGCCGCCTCGCCGCCCGCGTGCAATCCGGCTTGCGGCAGACTCATCTGGAGCGGAGGCTTTCCCTCCTCGCCCATCAGGTACATCGCGCCGCCGGCCGCCCACGTGATGATGTCGGCCCAGGCGTAGTCTTTGCCCGGACCGCTGTCGCCGAACGGCGTGATCGACGCGTAGATGAGGCGCGGATTTTTCTTGGCGAGCGCGTCGCAGCCGAGACCGATTGAATTGAGATAGCCGAGCCGGTGCGACTCGACGAGGAAGTCGGATTGCGCCGCGAGATCGGCGACGAGTGCGCGCCCGTCGTCGGTGGCGAGATTGGCGGTCACGGATTTTTTTCCCGCGTGATAGGCGATCGAATAGAGGCAATGGTCGGCGTCGGCAATATCTTCGAGATAGGGCGGGATGCGCCGCGTCGAGCATCCCTCGGGCGGTTCGACCTTGATAACTTCGGCGCCGAGATCGGCGAGCATCTTGCCGCACAACGCGCCCTTCTCGTCGGTCAAATCGAGCAGCCGGAATCCCTTGAGCAACTCTGATGGCATCGGTGAATTAAACCTCGCGAAAGCGCCGGCGCGGCCGAAAATCCCGTTTCGCAAATCCCATTTAGCCGGTCCGCCCGCGCCTCAGTCTCGGAATTTTATATCCTACCGCGCCGCAAAGATGTACCCGCGCCGCCGGAAAAGAGCGCCGCGCGGTTTTGAAACGTGTTAGGGCGTTAGTCAAATCACCGACCGTTATGCGATTTATGATGCGGGAGTATCTGCGATGAGCGATCTGCCTGAGCACGTGCGCATAAACCGCACTAAGTGGGACGACCTGGCCAAAGAATACGCAGCAGGCGGTGAACGAGGTTGGGCACGCGACATGCCGGTGTGGGGTATATGGCACGTCCCGGAAGCTGAGCTGCACGTGCTTCCCGACGACTTGAACGGCAAGGACGCGATCGAACTCGGCTGCGGCACAGCATACGTCTCGTGCTGGCTTACGCGGCGCGGCGCGCGTGTCGTGGCAATCGACAATTCGGCGGCGCAGATCGCTACTGCGCGACGCCTACAACTCGAACACGGTCTCGACTTCCCGCTAATTCATGGCAACGCTGAGCAGGTTCCGTATCCCGATGCGAGCTTCGACTTCGCGATTTCTGAGTACGGCGCCTGTCTGTGGGCAGATCCGCAGCGCTGGGTTCCCGAGGCCGCGCGCCTGCTGCGTCCGGGCGGCCAGCTGGTCTTCCTCACGAACTCGTTCCTGATGACGCTGTGCATGCCACCGGAGGACGATGTCGCCGCTACAGATCGGTTGCTGCGCTCCGCCTTCGGCATGTATCGAATCGAATGGCCGATCGACCCGGGCGTCGAGTTCCATCTGTCGCACGGCGACTGGATTCGTTTGCTCCGAAGCTCGGGTTTCGAGATCGAAGATTTGATCGAGGTGAGGCCGTTGGAGGGAGCAACCACAAATTATCCGTACGTGACTCTCGATTGGGCCCGGAAATGGCCGTGCGAAGAAGTGTGGAAGGTACGCAAAAGGCGCTGAAGGAACAAGCCGGCTCTGCCGAACCGCCGCCACTACCCGAATTAGATCACTACCGGGCAAAGAGAGATGAACGGCGGGCTACTCGTGCTGGCGGGCGTGGCGTGCGGCGCCTATCGCCGTCGCGAAATCGGCATGCTCGGGAATCAGGAAGCGCCGGCCGAACGGAAACGTGAGGCGCCTCATCTCCTGCATGAATCGGAACAGGCGCGACAACTTGCCGGTCAGCACAATATCTTCCTGGCCACAGGCGCGCGCGCTGGCCAGTGCGAGCACGCCAATCGATTCGGCGATCATGTTCATGATCGCCAGCGCCTTGTCCTCGGAGGTCGCGTCGGCGCTTATCTTGCCGAAGTTCGCGGCGGTGGTGGACCCAGGCAGGTCGCCGATCGCGCCGCCGGCGATGTCGCGAACGCTCAGATCGATGCGGCGCAAGTCACCCTTGCGCGCCAGTTTTTCAAGCCGCTCGATCGTCGAGATGCCCAGCATGTGCTTGGCGAGTCCCAGCAGCGTGCCGCCGCCGACCCCGGTGCCGCTGAAGTGCGAGATTTTGTCGCGCTTCACCGATACGATTGCGGTGCCTGTCCCGAGCGAGACCACCAGCGCGCTTTCCTTGCCGGCCAGCGAAGTGCCGCCGATTCCGATTGCGGTGAACTCGTTGACCTTGACCACCGGCCTGCCCAGCAGGGATTCCGTGAGTACCCGCGAGCCCGCGCCGGTGGCCGCGACGCATTCGATGTCTTCGAGTTTGATGCCGAAGTCGGCGACCAATTTTCCGAGCGCCCCGGCCGCCGCGGCGACCGGGTCGTTGGCCTCGATCGTTACTACGTGCAGGCCGCCATTTTCGAGGATGACGGCGTCGGTGGTCGAACCGCCGATATCGATGCCAACGATCATAAGTGGTGCCGGTGCCTGTCCAGCCCGTCTTGACGCTAGTTCAGGCCAGCCACCCGCGCAACGACGCGCTGACCGGGGTAAGAGCCGCCTTAGCCGGGCCCGGCCACTGTGATACTTTTCAAAAATGGCACGGCGCAAAGCCGATTCGTCGCAGAGTCTGTTCCCATCGCGCACGCCGCTCAGCCAGCCGCTGGCGGATCGGATGCGTCCGCGCACGCTCGACGAAATTGTCGGCCAGGAGCATCTGCTGGGTCCGGAAAAGTTCCTGCGCCAGATGGTGGCGGCGCACGTGCTTCATTCGATGATCCTGTGGGGCCCGCCGGGCACGGGTAAGACGACGCTTGCGCTCGTGCTGGCGGAACAATCTGGCGCGGTGTTCCGCAAACTTGCCGCGGTAACGTCGGGCGTCGCCGATTTGCGCGAGGCGGTGGAGGCGGCGCGCCAGGATCTCGACGCGGGCAAGCGCACTGTGGTCTTTATCGACGAGATCCATCGATGGAACCGCGCGCAGCAGGATGCGTTTCTGCCGCATGTCGAGAGCGGTCTCATCACACTGATCGGCGCGACCACGGAAAATCCTTCGTTCGAGGTTATCTCGGCGCTGCTCTCGCGGATGCGGCTGCTCGTACTGCATCCGCTCTCGGAGGAAAACCTTGCGACGCTGGTGCATCGCGCGATCGCCGACAAGGAGCGCGGGCTCGGCGCGATCGGGCTCAAGCTGGGAGTCGGCGCGATCGACGAGATAGTTCGATACGCCGACGGTGACGCGCGGCGAGCGCTCGGCACGCTCGAGATTGCGGCCGAGTTCGCGCAAAACGCGGGCGCGACGCTGATCACGCCCGAACATGTTCGCGAGTCGGCGCAGCAGAAGGCGCTGCTCTACGATCGCGCGGGCGAGGAGCACTACAACGTCATCTCGGCCTTCATCAAGAGCATGCGCGGCAGCGATCCCGACGCCGCGATCTACTGGATGATGCGGATGGTCGAGGCGGGCGAGGATCCGCTGTTCATCGCGCGGCGGATGGTCGTGTTCGCGTCTGAAGACGTCGGCAACGCCGATCCGCGCGCGCTGCAAATGGCGATCGCGGTCAAGGAGGCGGTGGACTTCGTCGGGATGCCGGAAGGGGTGATTCCGCTCGCCCACGGCGTGACGTACCTGGCCAGTGCGCCCAAGTCCAACGCCGCGTATCGTGCGATGCGTCACGCGGGCGAAGACGCGAAGACCCTTGGCGCCTTGCCGGTGCCGCTTCATTTGCGCAACGCGCCGACGCCGATGATGAAAGGACTGGGCTACGGCAAGGACTACCGCTATCCGCACGATTTCGAAGGCGCGCTGGTCGCGCAGAACTACTTGCCGGACGAATTAGAACAAAAGATATATTACGAACCGTCCGAGCGCGGCTACGAAATCCGGATCCGCGAATTTCTTGCCCGCGCGCGCGAGGCACGCAACAGCGCATCGCGGCGCAAGCCCGCCGGGAAAGACTGACAGGGAAAAAGCTAACCGCGGGAGCCGGACCGGGTCCGTTCCCGCGGTTCACAAAAGCCGGGCCGCAAGATTATTTAGCGCCGAGCACCGAGTCCTTCAGCGCTTTGGCAGCGGTGAAGCGAAGCCTGGTGCGCGCCGGAATCTTGATCTCCTGACCGGTGGCCGGATTGCGGCCCATGCGCGCCTTGGTCTTGCGCTTGCGGAAGATACCGAGGCCGGCCAGCCGCAGCGATCCTTCCTTCTTGAGTTCGCGCACGACCAGCGCGTTGAGTTCCTCAAGCACGGTCTTCCCCTGCTTCTTGGTGAGTCCGAGCTTTTCAGCCATGTAGGCTGCTACCTGCGATTGCGTCATCATCCTCCTCCTTGCGTACCGGGTTGCGGGCTTTCAGTGAGGGTGAACCAGAAGCGCGCCAATTTCAAGGGCGGAAGGGACGAAAATCGCGATTTTTTCTAGGGATCGTGATGGTTTTTGCACAGGCCCGTCGCGTGCGCCTTGAGCCCCAAGGGGTTTGCGCCGACCGATCGGGCAACCTGCACGATCGCCCCGTCAGTAGCGGACTTCAACCAGGTGCAGGCCGCCGGGCGGCGCGTTGGCGGGCGCCGCTTGTCGATTTCGTCCGGCCAGAATCGTGGCGATTTTGTCAGCCGTGAGCTTGCCGCGTCCCACCTCGACCATCGCCGCGACCATCGCGCGCACCATGTGGCGCAGGAAACTGGTTGCCTCGACGCGGTAGAGAACAACCTCGGCGTCGCGCGTCCATCGGCTTTCAATCACGCGGCGGACCGTGGTCCTTACTTCGGTGCCGAGAGTGCGGAACGCGGCGAAATCGTGCTCGCCGACAAAGATGCGCGCGGCGCAGTTCATCGCCGCAAGATCGAGGCGCTCGCGGACCAGCCAGCTGTAGCGATACTCGAAGGCGGACGCGACCCTGCGATTCAATACGCGATATTCGTACAGCCGCGAGCGGGCGGCCCGGCGCGGGTCGAAATCATCGGGCGCGGGCGAGATGTTGAGCACCACGATGTCGGCCGGCAGCATCGCATTGAGCGCGCGCTGCAATTCGCCGGGGTCGAACGGACGTGGAATTGAAATCGACGCGACCTGCCCGCGCGCATGTACGCCGGCGTCGGTGCGGCCCGAACCGTACACCCGCACCGGGGTTGAGAAAATCCGCTCGAGCGCGGCTTCGATCCTTCCCTGTATCGAATCGTGGCGCGGCTGAAGCTGCCAACCGGAATAGTTGCTGCCGTCGTACTCGAGCGTGAGCTTGAGGACCATCGCGCGGCGGCCGGGTCAGGCCAGCGCCGGCGAGCTGAGCGCCAGCGTCTCGGCGATCCAGAGCGCTCCCAGAGCCGCCAGGCGCGTATTGTCGAACACGCACCATAGCGACAGCGAGTCGGGGCGCGCCTCGACGCTGACCACGATTGCCTCCTGGCCCACGGCGTCGATCACGCCGAGCGGTTCGCCCTCTTCGGCGATCAGAATACCGGGGGCGGCGCGCAGCAGTTCGATTGCGTCTTCGCCGTTGCCTCTGCTATCGCGGGGCCGCGGGATATCGACGGTCAACGCGGAACCGTGAAGCACGGGAATTGCGGCGACCTGCACGGACAGCACGGGCGGAGCCGCGAGCAGCGCCGCTACTTGCGCAGCGATTGCAGTCGCGACGGAGCGCTCATGCTCGCGCACGAAGGCATTGAAGCCGCGCTGGACTTCATCGTCGTCGAGCTCCAGACGCGCGCTCAGGAGATCCGTGGTCTGATCGACCGTGGCCGTCAGCACGTCCCTGCCGCCGGCGCTCGCGCCGAGCATCGCGGTGGCGGCGGCGAATCCACCGTGGGCGCCAAGGGCCTTCAAACAGGTGGCAAGCACGTGGGCGACGGGATGAGGAGTTGCGAAAACCATCGCCTTGCGCAATTTCGCGATCGCCTCGCGCGCAGTGAGTCCGGGCGCGACCATCGGCACATCCGAGGGCGGGCGATTCGCCGCGCTCAGATCGATAAGGATCGGTCCCGGCCGCGCCGCAATAATTTCGCCGGCGCGCGCAGCCGGGATTGCGAGAAAAGCGATATCGAAATCCCGAAGATCGGCGGGACTCTCGAGCGCATCGACCAGGCGCTCTTCACCGGCGGCGTCGACGGTCTGCGTGGCGCCTGCTTCGCTGGCGAAGAGTTTCAGTTCGCTGAGCTGGAATCCACGCGCGGCGATCAGTTCGATCAGCTGGTTGCCGACCGCGCCGGTGGCGCCGACCACCGCAACTCTCGGCTCGCGGGAAATACTCATTCGCCTTCGCTTTCGGTGCTCTCGAGCTTTTCACGCACCAGACGGCCCATCGCCTTGCATCCCACGGTCTGCGTTCCGGCGCCGCCGTGAAGGTCGCGAGTGCGATAGCCGTCGCGCACGACCGAATCGACGGCCTGCGAAATCAGCTCGGCTTCGGAGCGCATCCCGAGCGAATGCTCGAGCAGGAGAGCCGCCGACAGGATTGCGGCGAGCGGATTGGCCTCGTCGCGGCCCGCGATGTCCGGCGCGCTGCCGTGAATCGGCTCGTAGAGTCCGACCCGGAAACCCGCGCGGTTGAGTTCCTCGCCCAGCGACGCCGACGGCAACAGGCCCATCGAGCCGGCGATTACCGAGGCCTCGTCGGTCAGGATGTCGCCGAACAGGTTCTCGGTGACGACCACGTCAAAGTCCCTGGGACGGCGTATCAGATGCATCGCCATCGAATCGACCAATTGATTCTCGAACGCGACGTCCTTGAACTGCGCGCTCAACTCGGTCGCGATCTCGCGCCACAAGCGAGACGTCGCGAGCACGTTGGCCTTGTCGACCGAGGTCAGTTTGTTGCGGCGCTCGCGAGCCAGCTCGAAGCCAAACTTGAGCACGCGGGTAATCTCGGCTTCGGTGTAAAAGCAGGTATCGACCGCCTCGCGGCCGTCCTTTGCCATGCGCTTTTCGCTCGGCTTTCCGTAATAGATGCCACCGGTCAGCTCGCGAATGAGGACCACGTCGACGCCGCCGATCACATCGGCCTTGAGCGGCGACGCGCCCGCCAGCTCTTTGACCGTTTTGACCGGACGCACGTTGGCGAACAGCCCCAAAGCTTTTCTCAATCCCAGCAGCGCCTGCTCGGGACGCTTCTCTGCGTTGGGCTTGTCCCATTTCGGTCCGCCGACGGCGCCGAGCAGGATCGCATCGCTGTCCTGTGCGAGCTTGAGCACATCGTCCGGCAGCGGAGTGCCGGCGCTGTCGAGAGCGTGACCGCCAATCATGCCCTCCTTGAACTCGAGATCGACGGCCGATCGCCGCGCGATGATCTTGAGCACCTGCAGGGCTTCGCCGACGACCTCCGGCCCGATGCCGTCACCTCTGAGAACTAGAATTTTATAGGCCATGCGAAAGCGCTGAACGCCTGGACGTGAATGATCGGGAGGAGCGTCAGACCGTCTCGACCCGTCAGTGTATCGCCTCGAAAATTATGAGCGCAGATTGGCGCGGCGGCGCTGTAGCAAACCTCGCCTCAATGGCGGGTGCCGCCGAAAGCCTCACGTCGCGCAGGGTGAAGAGCGAATTCAACTTCAAACTCAAGCCCCCAAAGCAGTAGCCCAAGTGAATGATGCGGGCAAGCCCCGTGCCGGCTCAAGGGACGTCGGTGGTGGGCTTCAGCGGAGCATGCTTGCGCGCCTTGAGCCGGTTGAGCGCGTTCACCAGCGCGAGCGCGCTGGCCATCACGATATCGCTATGCGCGCCCTGTCCCGCGACGGTGACGCCGTTGTCGCGAATCATGCAGCTCACTTCGCCGAGCGCGTCGGTGCCGCCGGTGATCGCCTTGACCGCGTAACGTTCCAGCGCCGGGTTGATTGCCGCGATTTTGTAGATCGCCTTGTAGCACGCGTCGACCATCCCGTCGCCTTCGCCCTCGGCCGAGCACTCTTTTCCATCCACCCGCAGCGTGACTTCCGCGTGCGGCGTGCTCTTGCTCGACGAGCCGACTTTCAGATCCACCAGCTCGAAGTGATCGATTGTCCGGCGCGCCTCCTCGGTTACCAGCGCGAGCAGGTCGTCGTCGTACACAATTTTCTTTTTGTCGCACAGCGCCTTGAACTCGGCGAACGCCCTGTTCACGTCCACCTCCTCGACGTCGACGCCAAGTTCCTTCAGCCGGTTGGTAAATGCGTGCCGCCCGGAATGCTTGCCCAGCACCAGCTTGTTCGACGGGATACCGACGTCCTCCGGCTTCATGATCTCGTACGTGAGCTTGTACTTCAGCACGCCGTCCTGATGGATTCCCGCTTCGTGCGCGAACGCGTTGGCGCCGACGATTGGCTTGTTGGCCGGCACGGACTGGCCGATGACCTGCGACAGCAGCCGCGAGGCCGGGTAGATCTGCCGCGTGTTGACCCGCGAACCCACCCCCATCAGGTCGCGCCGCGTCTTCATCGCCATCACGACTTCTTCCATCGAGCAGTTGCCCGCGCGCTCGCCGATTCCGTTGATCGTGCATTCGATCTGACGGGCGCCGTTGCGCACCGCCGCCAGCGAATTCGCGACCGCCAGCCCGAGATCGTTATGACAGTGCGCGCTCCAGATGACTTTGTCGCCGCCGGGAACTTTTTCGCGCATGTACGCGAACATCCGGCCGAATTCTTCCGGGATCGCGTGGCCTGTCGTGTCGGGCAGATTGATCACGGTGGCGCCGGCCCGAATCACCTCGCTGCAAACGTCCACCATATAATCCCAGTCGGAGCGCGAAGCGTCCTCGCACGAGAACTCGATGTAGTCGAGATGCTTTTTTGCGCGCGTCACCGCCCAGGTCGCGGCGTCGAGCACGTCCTCGCGATTCATGTTGAGTTTGTATTTGAGATGGATTTCCGAGGTCGCGATGAAAATGTGAATTCCCGGATGCGCGGCCTTCTCGACTGCCCGCAGCGCCGAATCTACGTCCTCTTCGCGGGTGCGCGAGAGGCTCAGCACGACCGGTTCGCTCACCGCCTGCGCGACCCGATTCACCGACTCGAAGTCGCCGGCCGAAGATGCGGCGAAACCGGCCTCGATGATATCGACGTTGAGCCGTTCCAGTTGCCGCGCCAGCGCGATCTTCTCCTCCACGTTCATCGTGCATCCCGGCGACTGCTCGCCGTCGCGCAGCGTCGTGTCGAAGATTCGGACGTAGTCGGCGTCCTTCGGGGCCGTGTTCGCCTGTGCCATCGTCATTCCTCCCGCATTGTCGCCGCGGGATCAGCGGGCCGATCGTTCGCCATGAGCGGAAAAAGAAAACGCCCCGGGCGGCTGCGATCGGCCCACTGCCCGGGGCGTGTGTCTCAGTTTAATCAGGTCCGTTAGACCTGCCCGGACGCGCGCCTGGCGTGGGCCCCGGTAAGGGCCAGGCTCAGCAGCAGCTCCGGTAGCAGGTTGCAATACATCGTGTATGGATTCTAAGCGGCGGCGGAGACCTCAGTCAAGGCGGTCCTCGATGGGTAGTTTCTCACTCTGATGGTCTCCTCATTTGAAACCCATCACACGTCGCATTCAAGGTGAATATCTTCAGGTTCAAGCGCGAACAGATCCGGCTCAGGCTCTCCGGCAACTGCACAACCTAACCGGAGGTAGAAGTTAACCGTGTTCTCCGAAGGCGTTGCCGATATGTACAGCCGCTTGGCTCTCCTCTCGCGCGCGGTCGCCTTGGCTAATTCAAACAGGTGCGTGCCCAAGCCTCTATTTCGGTATGCGCTGCTCACGTGAAGGAACTTGAGTTGGAGTTGATCTTTGTGCTTGCCGATCCACTTGCTGTCCAGGACGACTGCTCCAATTAGTTCCGCGTGGTCGAATGCTCCATAGAACCATCCCCCGCGATCGAAGCACTCAAGCAGGATCGGCGTGTATTTCTCCGCTTCGCCAGATGGCCAGCCGGGGACATCGCAGTGATATGGTCGGAGCGCCAAAGTTCCGTTCTCAAGGTGATAGATGTTCTCTATCACTTCACTTCGGTCGATATTCCAGACTCGCTCGATTTCTTCCCGGCGGATTGTCCTTCCGGTTTTCACCGATGACCTCGTGTGATCGCCAGTCTTTCGCTTGACGGGAAGCCCAACGGTCTCATTGAAACCGTCCCGAAGTTTTTCTTCGCGTCAGCACGCCACCCTCGATGGCGGATAGGACCGAGCTCGGCCCGCGATGCACTCTACTCTTGCGCGCGTGGATTCTCGCTCAGACTGCTGGTGCCTCGGGAGGCCCCAGTGCCTCGGGAGGCCTCGGATGCCCTCGCTGTCCCTGTGGCGCCTTGGCTCTTGTCGTTCGAGCTGGACGCCGGCGCGACCGGGCGCAGCACCGGCACTTTGGCGCTCAGCTGTTCGCCGCGCAGCATCAGCGCGGGACCCGACAGCACGTACGCGGTCGAGAGCAAAAAGGCGGTGAGCTGCGGCATCGCGAACAGCATCGCGGCGAGCACCATCATCGTGATCACCAGTTCGACCTGCGCGCGTTTTTCAAGCTTGATCGTCTTGAAGCTGGGGTAGGGCACCCGCGAGATCATCAGGCCGCCGAGCCCAAGCGTGATCGGCACCATGAACGTGCACAGCATCCGCGGCGAATCCAGTTCAAAGTAGCTGTAAGCCAGCGCGAGCCCGGACATCATCACCGCCGCGCCGGGTACTGGCAGGCCGACGAAACGGCTCTTGTCCGCCGTCGCCGTCGTCACGTTGAAGCGTGCCAGCCGCAACGCCGAGCACAGCACGAACAGTCCGCTGACCCCGATCCCGAGCGAACCGATCGGTTTCAGCGCCCACGCATAGGCCAGCATCGCGGGCGCGACGCCGAACGCGACTACGTCGGACAGGCTGTCATACTCGACCCCGAACTGGCTCGAGGTGCGCGACGCGCGCGCGATTCGCCCGTCGAGTCCGTCGCACACGAACGCGATTATGATCATCACGGCGGCCACCTCGAAGTGACCGCTCACCGCCGAGACCATCGAGTAGAAGCCCGACAGCAGGCCGATCGACGTAATCGTCGCGGGCAGCAGGAAGACGCCGCGGCGCAGCGCGCCTTCGGTCTTGAGGCCCGCCGGCTCGCGGCCCTGACCCGAATAGAGCTCCATCCGGGCGCGCTCTTCGCGCGAGCGGCGGGAATTGCGGCTCATTGCTCGATTGCTCCGATAATGGATTCTCCGGCGCGCACGCGTTGTCCGAGCGCCACCGTGACCCGGTACTCGGACGGAAAAAAATGATCGACGCGGCTGCCGAACATGATAAGCCCTATCCGTTGACCCGGCTCTATTCTATCACGCGCGCGGAGCCGGCAAACTATTCGCCGGGCGACATATCCGGCCACTTGCAGGATTGCGAACATCCGCCCCGACGCGTCGGTCATCGCAATCAGGTTACGCTCATTGTGCTCGCTGGCGTCGTCGCGAAACGCGGCGCGGAATTCGCCCGCGGTATGCTCGACCATCGTCACCTCGCCACCGACCGGCGCGCGGTTCACATGGACGTTGAGCGGCGACATGAACACCGAGACGCGATGGCTAAGGCGGCCCGGCGAGCCGGGAAAGGATACGTCGGAAATGTCCGTGATTTTGCCGTCGGCGCCCGAGATCACAACGTTTTCGGTGCGCGCCGGATAGCGATCCGGATCGCGAAAGAAGAGCGCAATCGGGATTGCGGCCAGTACCAGGATCGCACCGATCGACTTGAGACCCAACGCAATGAGTATGATTCCGGCTACCGCCAATCCGAGCGACAGCAACGCGCCTTCGGCCGCTATTCCGATCGCGCCTGCGACTGCCGCCAGAACTGCCCCCGGCACCGGGCGCCCGCTGTCGGTTTCGCCCGCCACTGCGGTTCAGTTCTTCGACTTATCGACCAGCCGATCGCTCGCGAGCCACGGCATGAACGCGCGCAGCTTGCGCCCGACTTCTTCGACCGGATGCGCTGACGCTTCCTTGCGCAGTTCGCGGAAACGCGGCAGCCCCGCTTTGTAGTCGCCGATCCATTCGTTGGCGAACTTGCCGGACTGAATGTCGGCCAGGATCTGTTTCATCGCTGCGCGCGACTGGGCGCCTACCACCTTCGTGCCGCGCGTCATGTCGCCGTACTCGGCAGTGTTGCTGATCGAATAGCGCATGTTCGAGATTCCGCCCTCGTAGATCAGGTCCACGATCAGCTTCACCTCATGCAGGCACTCGAAGTACGCCATCTCGGGCGCGTAGCCGGCCTCGACCAGCGTCTCGTAGCCGGCGCGGATCAGTTCGGTAAGTCCGCCGCACAGCACGGACTGCTCGCCGAACAGATCGGTTTCGGTTTCTTCCTTGAACGAGGTTTCGATAATCGCCGCGCGGCCGCCGCCGATCGCACTGCCGTACGCCAGGCCGACCTTGGTGGTGTCGCCCGACGGATCCTGTTGCACCGCGAGCAGGCACGGCACCCCGCGGCCCTTGGTGTATTCGGAGCGCACCAGATGGCCGGGTCCCTTGGGCGCGATCATGAAGACATTGACGTCGGCGGGAGGCTTGATGAATTTGAAATGGATGTTGAAGCCGTGACCGAAGGCCAGGTACTTGCCCTTGCTGAGATGCGGAGCAATCTCGGCCTCGTAAATCTCCGCGCCCATCTCGTCGGGCACCAGCATCATGATCACGTCGGCGCGCTTGGCGGCTTCGGCGGTGTCGAACACCGGCAGACCCTGCTTGGTGGCCTTTTCGCGCGACGGCGAGTTTTTGCCCAGCCCCACGCATACGTCCATTCCGCTGTCGCGCAGGTTGAGCGCGTGCGCATGTCCCTGGCTTCCAAAGCCAATGACCGCGATTTTCTTTCCTTTGAGCGCTGACAGGTCCGCGTCGCGGTCGTAATAAACCTTCATTTGAATGTTCTCCCGAATGATCTCGCGGTCGGATTATTCAGCTTCGCGTGCCCGCCGGCCCTGATGATTGTCGTGGCTCGGCTGCACCGCGCGCGCCATCGCGACTTTGCCCGAACGGACCACTTCCTTGATTCCGAGCGGGCGCACGATCGCGATGAAGGCCTTGATCTTTTCGGAATCGCCGGTCAGCTCGACCGTGATTGCGCGCGGGCCGATATCGATTACGTGGGCCCGAAACGCGGCTACGATCGAGTCGAGCTCGGAGCGCGTGCGCTCGTCCACCGCGACCTTGACGATCACCATCTCGCGGTCGAGCGTCTCGACGTCCTTGAAGTCGGTTATCTTGATGACCGAGACGAGCTTGTTGAGCTGCTTGTTGATCTGCTCGACGATCTGATCGTCGCCACTGGTCACCAGCACGATCCTCGACACCGTCGGATCGAGCGGGTCCTCGTTGACGGTCAGTGACTCGATATTAAAGCCGCGGCCCGAAAACAGTCCGGCCACGCGTGCGAGCACGCCGAATTCGTTTTCTACCAGAACCGATATTGTATGACTCGTCATGCGGTGGTGTGCGCGCGCTCATGGCCGGGACCGGTGGCGTCAGCGAGCCTCTTGCTGATAGCGGCCGAGAATCGCCATCATGCGGTCTTTCTGGGCCAGCTTAAGCTTCCGGATCCGTTTTTCCTCGATTTCCTCTTCGTTGGTCAGGTACAGCTTGTTTCTAAAAACTTCGAGCTTTTGTTTAAGTTCTTGATGCTCTGTGTAGAGGCCTCTCAGTTCCTCGTCGTGGTTCAAATGCTGCCGAATGAGTTCTTCCTCTCGATGCTCCATACGCCCTCCGTGCCTATGTCCGCCGGATATTTCTTAGTCGGCTTGAACGTAGCCTCCGGCGTCCTGATATATAGCGGCTCCAGCGAATCCCCGCGATCCGTTTCTCCACGGGCAAACCGCGCACCGCCAATCGCCGCGACGCAAACTCCGCGCAAATCCAGCATCCCTGTTTCGGAAACCGCCACCCTGTGGCCCCGCGATTGTGCCAGGGCCGCCGCTTCCTTCGCTCTTTGGTCACCGACGAACATTACATCCTCGGTGACGCGCGATGCCAAGTGATCCAGCGTGATGACCAGTTCCTCTGATAGTTTTTCTAGCCCATCTGCGACGACCCGGTAAAGGGCTGCGTAAACTTCGCCCTTTCGCGCATCCGCAACCACGCAGACCAGCCGGCCCGGATCGGTATTGTTGCGCTCCACCGCCGCTAACGCCATCGCATCGAAACTGGGCACGCCCACCAGTGCGCATCGCGTCGCCATCGCGATTCCCTTGGCGTAGCTCAGCCCGATGCGAAGCCCCGTGAACGATCCCGGCCCGGTCCCCACCGCGATCGCGCCGAGACTGCCTATCGCCAGTCCCCCCGCGCTCAGAAGTTCGTCGACCGCGCCCGGCAATGCGGCGCCATGCGAGGCGACAGGCCGCGCCATCGACGCAGCAACTTTGCCGCCTGCAATCAGGGCGAGGTTTGCGATTGATGTGGAAGTATCGAGTCCCAGGACCGGGCGCGTCGCGGCTGCCTGTTCGAGCAGCCGATTAACCTTGCACAATACGTGAGATGTCATTGAAAATTACGAACGCCATCAGCGCCACCAGCAGGAACAGTCCCACCTGCAGCATCGCCTCCCGGTAACGAAGTTCGAGCGGCTTGCCCTTTACGCCCTCGAAGATGAAAAACAGCAAATGTCCGCCGTCGAGCAGCGGCACCGGCAGCAGATTTATGATGCCGAGCTCGAGGCTCAGCATCACGGTAAACATCGCGAGGTTTGCCAGCCCCCGATGCGCCTCCTGCCCGGCCATCTGCGCGATCATGATTGGTCCGCCGAGCGCCTCGCGCACGGGAGTATTGCCGGCGAAGAGACTGCCGATTCCGACCACCAGCTGGACGCTCATTTCGACCGAGGTTTGCCCCGCCTCTTTCGCCGCGCCGAACGGACCGTACCGCTTGGTGATCTCGTCGCCGCGCGGCTGCACTCCTATTACCCAGGTGGTCGCGTTGGTGCCATAAATGGTCTTCTGCTCGAGCCGGGTCGGCTTGATGATAATCGTGCTGCGCGCCGATGCGCCATTCTGCTGCCGATCAATTTCCAGGCTGACCGGAGAGCCGTCTCCCGCCTTCACCGTCTTCGAGAAATCGGCCCAGGTTTCCATCGGCCGGCCGTCAACCGCGATAATCCGGTCGCCGCTGCGCAGTCCCGCCTTGGCCGCTGGGAGATTGTTCGTGGTCTTGCCGACCACCGGCAACAACTCCGGCACACCGGTCATGAAGACAAACGTGAGCAGAATTGGAGCAAAAAGAATATTCGCCAGCGGTCCCGCCAGCACTATCAGAACGCGCTTGCCGAGCGACTGGGTCGGGAACGCACGCTCGCAGTACGCCTCGACCAGCTTGGTGGGGGGATGTTCCGCCAGCGATTTGATCGCGTCGTCAACTTTGGACTGGCCGCGCACTTCGCCTAGGAGGATTGCTTCGTCGGGTTTGAGCTCGCGCCCGATGACGCTGTGCGCAACGCCAGCGCCCGACTCGCCCAGGCGATCCGCAAGCCCGCGCAAATTGTCGTCGAATGGTGACGCGGCTTGAAGCGCGCCGCGCTCGCGCGCCGCGCCAATCAGGTCAAGCCCGACTTCGTGAAGATACGAGATGATTTCTTCACCGGTGGGCTTCTCGCCGACTTCGTCGCCCAGCATTCGCACGTAGCCGCCGAATGGAGTCGCGCCGATCGAGTACTCGGTTTCGCCGCGCCGGAATCCAAATACTTTTGGCGGGTAGCCGATCGAGAATCGCAGCACGCGGACGCCAACCTTTTTCGCCATCGCGAAATGTCCCGCCTCGTGCACGACCACCAACACTGCGAAGACCAGTGCCGCGTATAGAATCGAAGGTATCATTTAGCTTCTACCCGGGAGTCCTTATGCGGAAAGCCTGAAAATGCGGCTCAAAGAGCCGCATCAACGAGACCAATAGTAGGCGAAAACCACCGCGAAGACCAGCGAACAAGTTCGATCAAGCAGACCGCCGTGCCCCGGGAAAATCCAGCCCGAGTCCTTGACTCCCGCGGCTCGCTTCAATGCCGAGCCAGCCAGATCGCCAAGCTGCGCGAGAAGGGAAATCATAGCCGAAAATAGCAGGACACGGCCCGCATCCCACGACCCACCGCGTATCTGAAACAGCAACAATCCTGCGGCCATCGTCGCGATCAAGCCGCCCGCTGCGCCTTCGACCGTCTTATTTGGGCTGACGTGGAGCGCGAGCTTCGTCCGGCCCATATACCTTCCGACGAAGTATGCGCCGCTGTCGCTCACCACCACCAACAGGATGACCAGCACAAGCATGTCGATGCCACCGGGACCGTTGCGCAGTAGCGCGAAATAAGGGAACAGAACTCCGACGTACGCCGCGCCAATGAAGACGAGTCGCGGGCCTCTTAATTCTCCGTGGGCGCCGCCGCCCACAGCGACTCGCCTCACCAGCGCAAGCATCATGAGGATGACCAAAACCGGCGCGAGCCATCCCACGTCGCCGCCGTAGAGAAGCCCGAACAACGGCACGCCACCGACGACGGCGAACAGCGGTATCGCGACCAGGTGCAGAGCGCCGGTCATCGCGGCGACTTCGTAAAGTCCCCAGATTGCGGCGGTCGCGACAAAAATCGTGAAGAACCAGTCCGGCGCGAAAACGACCAGCGCCCCCACCGCGGGCAGCAGGACCGCCGCTGTCAGGAGCCTAGTTCTGAGCACGCAGCCGGGTGTCGGAGCCGTTCGAGATCGTGCCGAAGCGGCGTTCGCGAAGCTGGTAGGCGGCGATCGCGCTCAGGAATTCGCGCTCGCGGAAATCGGGCCACAGAGTGTCGGTGAAATAAAGTTCGGTATAGGCGAGTTGAAAAAGGAAAAAGTTGGAGATTCGCAGTTCTCCCGAGGTTCGAATCAGCAGGTCGGGATCGGGCAGTCCGGTGGTAGTCAGTTCGCGCGCCAGCAGCTGCTCGTCGATTTGATCCGGTGAAATCGTACCTTCCGCCACCTTGCGCGCGACCGATCGCGCCGCGTTCACGATGTCCTGGCGGCCGCCGTACGACAACGCCAGCGCCACCGTCATCGTGCGATTTTCGCGCGTCGCCGCGACAGTCTCGGCCAAGGCTTCGCGCACCCGCGGCGGCAACCGCTCGGTGTCTCCCAGAGCCACCACGCGGATGTCGCGTTTCATCAGGCGCTTGGTCTCGGTGATGAGATAGCGATGGAACAGCTGCATCAGGAAACTGACTTCAGTGGTCGGCCGGCCCCAGTTCTCGCTCGAAAAAGCGTACAGCGTGAGGTACGGGATGCCGAGTTCGCGCGCCGCATCGACGACCGCGCGCACCGAATCCTTGCCGCGCCGATGGCCCTCGTGGCGCGAGAGCCCGCGCCGATTCGCCCAGCGGCCGTTGCCGTCCATCACGATCGCCACGTGACGCGGCATCCGCGATGGATCCAAAGACAGGTTGGGGAAATCGCTCAGTGGTAGTGAGATGGCCACTTGGGGTTCAGGTTTCACCGAAGGTCGCACCGTAGACGGGCGAGCTCAGACCTCCATGATTTCCGCTTCTTTGCCGGTCAGCACTTTGTCGATCTTCTCGATAAACTCGGTCGTGTACTGCTGCACCTTGGCCTCGCCCGATCGCATCTCGTCTTCGGTGGCCTGCTTTTCCTTGTGCAGTTCCTTGAGCATGTCGTTGGCGTCGCGGCGATGGTTGCGGATGCCGACGCGGAATTCCTCGCCTATTTTGCGGACGTGCTTCACCAGCTCCTTGCGGCGCTCCTCGGTCAGCTCGGGGATCGGAATCCGGATCAACTTGCCGTCGTTCATCGGCATCAGGCCAAGATCAGAAGCCTGGATCGCTTTTTCAATGTCGTGCATCGCGCCCTTGTCGTACGGCGTGATCACTATCAAACGCGGCTCGGGCGCCGCCAACCCGGCCAGTTGCCGCAGCGGAGTCTTCGAGCCGTAGTAATTTACCTGCAGATTTTCGACCAGCGCGGTTGACGCGCGGCCGGTGCGGACGCGGGCGAGTTCGTGGCGAAACGCCTCGACGGTCTTGTCCATTTCCTTGCGCGCGTCTTCGATTGTGTCCGTCAGCATGCTCACGGTGCGCTCTCCACGCGGGTCCCGATTTGCTCACCCATCACGGCCCTTCTTATATTACCCGCTTTACGCAAATTGAACACGATGATCGGCAGGCGATTATCCATGCACATCGAGATGGCCGTCGAGTCCATCACCTTCAGGTTCTTCTGGAGCACCTCTATGTAAGTGAGCCGATCGAAGCGCTTTGCCCCCGGCTCACGCATCGGGTCGCGATCGTAAACGCCGTCCACGGCATGGCTCGCCTTCAGGATTACCTCCGCGCCGATTTCCATCGCGCGCAGGCTCGCCGCCGTGTCGGTGGTGAAATAGGGATTGCCGGTGCCGGCGGCGAATATGATCACGCGGCCCTTTTCGAGATGGCGCACGGCGCGGCGGCGGATGTACGGCTCGCACAGCGCCTGCATCTCGATGGCGGACAGCACCCGGGTGACCACGCCGGCATGCTCGAGCGCGTTTTGCAGCGCGAGCGCGTTGATCACCGTCCCCAGCATTCCCATCTGGTCGGCGGTCGAACGATCCATCCCGCGCGCCTCGTAGTCGGAGCCGCGGATAAAATTGCCGGCGCCGATTACCAGCGCGAGCTGAACGCCCAGCGCCGCCACTTCCTTGATTTCGAGCGCAATCTCGGCCAGCGCATCGAGATCGAGTCCCGACCGCTGGGTGGGGGCGAGCGCCTCGCCGGATAATTTCAGCAAGATACGGCTGAAGCGCGGCTTGCCGTTGGGCGCACTTTGAACTTCAGCCATCTCTCGAAGCCCCCGTCGATTTCCGCGCGTTGAAGCCCCGTCGCGTCCGCAAATCCGCCCGCGTCAGGCGGCCGCGGTGGTTGCCTTGCCGTCGAGCGTTTCGCCCAATTGGTAGCGCACGAAGCGGCGCACGTCGATCTTCTCACGCATCTGGATGGCGGCCTCGCCAAGCAGATCGTTGACAGTCCGGTTGGGATCGCGGACGTAAGCCTGCTCGAGCAGGCAGGCTTCCTTGTAAAATTTCTCGATCTTGCCATCAACGATTTTGGTCACGACTGCGGCCGGCTTGCCCTCGGCCTGCGACGCGTAGATCTGCCGCTCCTGCTCGACAACGGCGGGAGACAAATCCTCGCGTCGCACGCAGCGCGGATTGGCCGCCGCCACCTGCATCGCGAGTTCCTTCACCAGCGCCTGGAACGCTTCCGACTTGGCGCAAAAATCGGTTTCGCAGTTGACCTCGATCAAAACGCCAAGCTTACCGCCGGCATGAATATACGAACCGACCGATCCCTCGGATGCGACCCGGCCGGCGCGACCGGCGGCCGCGGCGATTCCCTTCTCGCGCAGCCATACGACGGCCTTTTCGAGATTGCCGGCCGCCTCCGCCAGCGCTTTCTTGCAATCCATTATGCCGGCGCCGGTCTTCTCGCGCAGTTCTTTAACCAGATTCGCGTTTAGTTCCATCACAATTCCTAAGTTAAGCTAGTATTCTTGGCCGGTCGCTATACTGCAAGCGACGACCGCGACTCACCGGCCCGGTTTCGGGGCCTGAAATCGAATTTATCGACTAGACCGCGCTTGGAGAATCGGGCGGCGATGCTCCCGTGTCGGCCACCGCGCCGGCGTCCGAGCGGATATCCTGCTGCCCCTTGGCGCGTTCCTCGGCCAATTGCTTGCCTTCGATGATCGCGTCGGCGACGGCGGCCGTGAACAGTTTGATCGCGCGGATGGCGTCGTCGTTGCCGGGAATTCGATAAGCGATCAGGTCGGGGTCGCAGTTGGTATCGACCACCGCGGCGACCGGGATACCGAGGCGGTTCGCCTCCGCAACGGCTATATCTTCCTTCTTGGTATCGATCACCCACAGCGCGTCCGGGAGTTTGCGCATGTTCTTGATCCCGGCCAGCGTGTTCATCAGCTTTTCATGCTCGCGCGCGTTGTCGCTCATCTCTTTCTTGCTGAGCGCACGAATCATCTCCGGGTCGGCCATGACTTCTTCGAGCTTCCTGAGCCGGTCGATCGAGGCGCGGATAGTCTGGAAGTTGGTGAGCATCCCGCCCAGCCAGCGGTTGTTGACGTAGAACATCCCGCATCGCTCGGCCTCTTCCTTGACGATGTCCTGGGCCTGCTTCTTGGTGCCGACGAACAGCATCGTGCCGCCCGCCGCGGCGAGGTCGCGCGCGAAGTCGTAGGTCGCGCGAAACATCTTCACCGTCTGCTGAAGATCGATAATGTAAATACCGTTGCGGGCGCCGAAGATGTATTGCTTCATCTTCGGGTTCCAGCGGCTGGTCTGATGGCCGAAGTGAACGCCGGCCTCCAGAAGCTGCTTCATGCTGATTTCAGTCATAGAATTTTGTTCCTGCCTCTTGGCCCCGTACGCGGAGCAATCTTGAAGTAATATCAGGCCGCCGCGCAGTAAGAAAGCGCCATGCCGCTGTCGGCGCTGTCTCAGTTTGAACCAATGGATGGCGTTGAGGGCCGGTTCAGGCGGCCTCGGCGAGTTGGGCCTTGAGCAGACCAGCAAGATAATCCGCCAACGCTGAAACATCGAGGTGACCCTGGTCCCATGCTTGGTCTGCGGCTTGTAGAGCAGCATAGTAGGCTGCCCGATTTTCCCTAATCCGCTCCGGCACGATTTTTTTCCCGGGCAGCAATTGGCCCTGCCTCAAGCAAATCAGGTAGTAGCAAGCAGCCCTCGCGGTTCTGCCATTACCCTCTAGGAACGGGTGAATCCAGTTGAGCCTCCACAGCGCGTACGCCGGAAGCTCGGTGGGATGATCCAAAATTGCCCAATTTTCGTGGACGACAGAAAAAAACCGGTCCATTTGATTGGGGACTTCCTTAAAGTGAGGTGGAAAGTGATTCCCCACATAGATTGGCTCCTCGCGGTAACGTCCCCCAAACTGGGAAATATTCGAGACAGCTGCGTAGTTCAAGGCCCAAAGGGTGTATTTATCGAAAAATTCGATGCCCTTCCTCAAGCCAATCTCAATGCAGTTAGACAGTAAGTCGTACTGCCGCAAGAGGTTTTGCTCTTCAATTTTGGCGTAAAGCTTGGGATCGTCTTTTTCTCTGACGGACATCAGAAAAAGGGCCGCGAAAGGCGCCCATTCAACTCAGAAGTCTTATGCGTTTTGACGCAAGCCGAACGCTGTCCTTTGTAATGAGCACCGAATCGGCAGGAGCATTGCCAAAGGCGAAACTAACTCTTTGCTCCTGCAACTCCTCCTCGGTTACGAGTCTGTTACGGGACGCATCCAATAGACGCACCAACTCAGGGTCTGGTGCAGTGACGTGTTCAAACTGCTTCCGATCAGCCATGGTTCATTTTCCCCCAGGTCAAATCACAACTCAATCCAGGGTTCCGTGTGATCCTTTTGATTGGTCCCGTTTATACCACTAATTCCCCGATACGCCAATGAACGCTTCGGGATGCTGGAATTCTCGTGATTAAGACAGCCTTTGAAATTCAAACTGACCCACTACCCCGCTGTCCTATTTTTTTCCCTTCAGGCGGAAATCGTCGCTCTCTACACAGGCGGCGTTAATCGATCGCGCGAGTCCCAACCCAGGATCAGGGTCCCGTTTCTGCAAACGCCGGAGTTTCCCGGTTTTGTCAAGCTCGATCGGGTCCTGCCTCTTGTTCTGAAGGTCCGCGAGCGCCTTCTCGCAACTCTCCGAAGTCTCGAACGTGGCGACAGTAATCCAGCGCGAAAGCGGAGCCTCCGAATCAACCGAATGAGGGACCTTGGCGGAATCGGGCGGCATCATCAGATACCAGCCCACGAACGCAAGCGCGGCGACGTGGCGGCTATTCCCGTGACCCACTCCGCGAGTTATACGCTTATCGCGGGCAAAAAGTCATCGACCCAGCCGCTATCTGTGACCATCTGAGGCGCTATCCGCCTGGTTCCCGCGCCGCTTAGGCGTTCATCGACTCGAGGAATTCCTCGTTGGTCTTGGTCTTGTCCATCTTGTCGATCAGGAATTCCATCGCCTCGACCGCGTTGAGCTGGGTCAGCAGCTTGCGCAGTATCCACACGCGATTGAGCGTGGCGCGCGGCAGCAGCAGCTCTTCCTTGCGCGTCGAGGAGCGCTGGATATCGATGGTCGGGAAAATCCGCTTTTCGAGCAGGCGCCGGTCGAGCGCTATCTGCTGATTGCCGGTGCCCTTGAACTCTTCGAAAATTACTTCGTCCATTCGGCTGCCGGTATCGACCAGCGCCGTCGCGATAATCGTCAGGCTGCCGCCGTCTTCGGTGTTGCGCGCGGCGCCGAAAAACTTCTTGGGCTTGTGCAGCGCGTTGGAATCGACGCCGCCCGACAGTATCTTGCCCGACGGCGGCACCACAGTGTTGTACGCGCGCGCCAGCCGCGTGATCGAGTCGAGCAAAATCACGACGTCGCGCCCGTGCTCGACCAACCGCCGCGCCTTTTCGATCACCATCTCGGCCACCTGCACGTGACGGGTGGCCGGCTCGTCGAAGGTCGAGCTTACGACCTCGCCCTGCACCGAACGCAGCATGTCGGTGACTTCCTCGGGCCGCTCATCGACCAGCAGCACGATCAGCACGATCTCGGGATGGTTGTGCGCGATGGCTTTGGCGATTGCCTGGAGCATCATCGTCTTGCCGGTGAACGGCGCGGCGACGATAAGTCCGCGCTGGCCTTTGCCGATAGGCGCGATCAAATCGATGATGCGGGTGGTCAAATCCTCGTGATTGTATTCGAGCTTGATGCGCTCCTCGGGATAGAGCGGGGTGAGGTTGTCGAACAGGATCTTGTCGCGCGCCTTTTCAGGATCCTCGTAGTTGATCGATTCAACCTTGAGCAGCGCGAAGTAGCGCTCGCCTTCTTTGGGCGGGCGAATCAGGCCGGAAACCACGTCGCCGGTGCGCAAATTGAACTTGCGAATCTGGCTCGGCGAAATATAAATATCGTCGGGACCGGGCAGGTAGTTGTAGTCCGGCGCGCGCAGGAAGCCGAAGCCGTCGGGCAGAATTTCCAGCACGCCCTCGCCGAGGATCGAGCCGTTCTTGGCGGCCTGCGCTTGCAGGACGGCAAAAATCATCTCCTGCTTGCGCATGTTGGTGGCGCCATCGACGTTGAAGTCGCGCGCCATCTGCGCCAGTTCCGTTATCTTCGCGCGCTTGAGCGACTTGAGGTTGAGCACCCCTTCTTCGCTGATCACCGGCGCCAGCGGCGGAAGATTCGGATTGCCATCCAGATTTACCTGGCGCGGCGCTCCGTTCGACGATCGCGAATCGTCGAAACGCCCCTCGTCGTTCTTTGCAACCCCTCTGCCCTTGCTCATATGCCTTCCCCGCAACCTGGACTCCATCATGTACTTAAGTGCTGCAATTCGCCGCTGTTTAAGCGCGCGCGCCGCAGGCTATGGACGTTTGTAAATGGCCTCCCACGACGGGAGATACCACTAAAGATTCATGAGTGCTCAAGCGGCCGGGATTCGGAACAACTAACGCCTTGAGTTCGAGTTCGGAATTACGGACCGCAGGGAAACGGGACTCACCAACCCACCCGTCTCAGCGTCCTCAGTGCGGAAGCTCAACCAAAACGCTACCCAAGCGATGCCGCCTTGTCAACGGGGATCGGGCCGCGGTATCAACGGGACTCAAGTAAGTTCGATCCATCGGCGAAGCTCTCGCGCATCCGCCGCAAATGACTTCAGCGCGAGAAATTCGACGAAATCATTTGGCAGGGGCGCAATGAATTCGAGCCGCGCGCCTGACCTCGGATGCGCGATTGAAAGCGCCAACGCATGCAGCGCCTGTCGTCGAAAGAATCCACCGCCTTCCGCCTTGCCGCCATATAAGAGATCGCCCAGGCACGGATGACCAATCGACGCGAGATGCACGCGAATCTGATGCATCCTGCCGGTGTCAGGTTTCACGCGCACCAGCGACGCTCCCGCTTCGCCCGGGTTTGCGGGTTCGAACCGCCCAATAACCGTCAGATGGCTCACCGCGTCGCGCGGCGCATGCGATCGCACCGACATCCGCTTGCGCTCGACGGGATGGCGCCCGACGGGCCGCTCGATCGTGAGCCGATCGCGCGCGACGATGCCCTTGACGATCGCGAGATAGATTTTCCTGACGCTGCGTTCCTTGAACTGGCGGGAAAGCGCGGTGCGGGAAAATGGCGTCCGCGCCACCACCATCACGCCCGAAGTGTCTTTGTCGAGGCGATGCACGATGCCGGGACGCAGCACGCCGTCGGGCTCGGCCATCGCGGCAAGCTCAAGAAATCGCGCCAGCAGAGCGTCAACGAGCGTGCCGGCCGGATGCCCGGGCGCGGGATGCACCGTCATGCCGGCGGGCTTGTCCACGACAATTATTTCGTCGTCGGCGAAAATTACAGAAATCTCCGGCGCGTCACCTTCCTTGTAATTTGACGGGTCGTACGGCGCGCCGGCGGGCGCCGCGGCGACGTCGATACTGTCTCCGGTTCGAATCGCGCTCGACGCGCGCGCGACAGCGCCGTTGACTGTAATCAGTCCCGCCTTAATCATGCGCGCCACTTGCGAGCGCGAATACTCCGGCGCCAACCGCATCGAAACGAACACGTCCAGCCGCATGCGATCGTGCTCCGCGCCCGCGGTGATTGTGGTTGGCAAAATCACGAGCGTGACTTACCGCCTCGACGCGCAAATCACGGCATCGAGGGCGGCGGTATCGGCGGTGCGATCGGCGGTGGCGGCGGTTTGCCGGCGTCGGAGGGAGGGCAGTTCTCGGTGGTGGTCGTGGCGGTCACGACGCCGTAGGTGCTCTTCTGACATCCCGCCGCGTCAGGTCTCGAATAAAACCAGCATCCGGCCAGCGCGGTCGAGAACAGTGCGACGATTGTCATCGAGAAGATTGGTTTCATGCGATTTAGCGCCTGCGATGAGTTTCCCCCCGCGACGCGCGCGGCGCCAGCGTCGCCGGCGACGCATCTACTCGAAACGATGCGGTAGTGGATGCGCCTTCTCGTAGGCAAGGATTCGATCCTCGTGCGCGAGCGTCAGCGCGACATCGTCGAGACCCTCGAGCAAACACTTCTTCTGGAACGGCTCGATCTCAAAATGTGCCGTCCATCCGAAATCGTCGGACACTGTCTGCTTTTCGAGATCGATCGTCAGCCGGTACGCCTCATAGTCGCCGGTGGCGCGGAAAATATGCTCGACCTCCTCGGCCGGCAGCGTGATCGGAAGAAAGCCGTTCTTCAAACAGTTGTTGTGGAAGATATCGGCGAACTCCGGCGCGATCGCCGCGCGGAAGCCCGCGTCATCCAGCGCCCACACCGCATGTTCGCGCGAACTTCCACATCCGAAGTTGTTGCGTGCGACCAAAATCGACGCGCCCTGGAAGCGCGGCTTGTTCAGCGCGAAATCTTTGTTCTCGGTGCCGTCGGGATTGAGCCGCCAGTCGATGAACAGCCCCTTCTTGAGGCCGGTCCGTACAACCGCCTTCAGAAACTGCTTGGGGATGATCTGATCGGTATCGACGTTGGCGCGATCGAGCGGCGCGACCATCCCGGTGAAATTCTTGAATGCCTGCATTTGTATCTCCCTTATCTACTCGTCCACTGGCGCACATCGACGAAATGCCCGGCTATCGCCGCCGCCGCCGCCATCGCGGGGCTCACCAGGTGCGTGCGCCCGCCCTTGCCTTGCCGCCCCTCGAAGTTGCGATTCGACGTGCTGGCGCATCGCTCACCCGGCTGCAGCACGTCGGGGTTCATCGCCAGGCACATGCTGCATCCCGATTCGCGCCACTCAAAGCCGGCTTCCGTGAAAATTCTGTCCAGCCCGAGACTCTCCGCTTCCGCCTTGACCTCCTGCGATCCCGGCACGACCATCGCCTGCACGGTTGGCGCAACTTTGCGGCCCTTGACGATGCCGGCGGCGGCCTTGAGATCGCTCAGCCGCGAGTTCGTGCACGATCCGATGAACACGCGATCGATCTTGATGTCCTCGATTCTCGTGCCCGGCCGAAGCGCCATGTAGGTGAGCGCCCGCTCGACCGTCTCGCGCTGCTGTTTGTCGCCAATCTCCGCGGGATTGGGCACGCTTCCTCCAACCTCGGTGACCATCCCGGGATTCGTGCCCCACGTCACTTGTGGTGCGAACGTCGCGGCGTCGAATGCTACGCTGCGATCGAACTTCGCGCCGCCGTCGCTGCGGCATTCGAGCCATCGCGCCGCCAGTTCGTCGAACTCCTTGCCTGTCGGAATGTACCGGCGCCCGCGCAGATACTCGATGGTGGTCTTGTCCGCCGCGATCATCCCGGCGCGCGCGCCGCCTTCGATCGACATGTTGCACACCGTCATGCGCTCTTCCATCGACAGCGCCTCGACGGCCGCGCCGCGATACTCGATCACATGTCCGGTTGCGCCGTTGGTCTTGATCCTGCCGATGATGCCGAGGATCAAATCCTTCGCGCCGACTCCCGTGCCGAGCTTTCCATCGACGCGAATTTCAAACGTCTGCGGCCGCTCTTCCCACAGGCATTGCGTCGCCAGCACGTGCTCGACCTCGCTCGTGCCGATTCCGAACGCCAGCGCCCCGAATGCGCCGTGAGTTGCGGTGTGGCTGTCGCCGCAAACGATCGTCATGCCCGGCTGCGTAAGGCCGAGCTCCGGCCCGATGACGTGCACGATCCCCTGCTCGCGCGAGCCTATATCGAACAGCCGCAGCCCGAACTCGGCGCAGTTGCGTCTGAGCGTCTCGATCTGCAGTTTCGAATCGGGATCGGTGATCGGCTTGCTCCGATCCGTCGTCGGCACGTTGTGATCCTGCGTGGCGTAGGTCCGATGCGGCGCGCGGACTTTGCGCCCCGAACGGCGCAGGCCTTCGAACGCCTGCGGCGACGTGACCTCGTGAACCAGGTGCAGGTCGATGTAGAGCAGGGAAGGCTCATGCTGCTTTTCGCGGACCACGTGCTCTTCCCAGATTTTCTCGAACAGGGTCTTTGCGGCCATCGCGTTTCAACTCCCGCCGCATCGGCGGCATAATGACTCTATTGCGAAACTTCGATTCATCGGACGGCCGCCGCCCGCCGGGCACGTTTCCCGCGCGAATAACGTTCGATCCGATCGGACAGCTTGATCGCGAACGCGCTGAATGCGGCCAGCTCGTCGCGCGAAAATCCCGTCCAGATCGCCTCGATCGCCGCCTGGCGCGACGCGCGCAGCCGGCCCAGCGTTCTGCTTCCCTTCGCCGTCAGCTTGTAGCGCCGGTTCCTGCGGTCGGCCCGCCCAATCGCGGCCGAGACCAGCGCGCTATCGAGCAGCTGGCGCAATATTTTCGACACCGCCGCCGCCGAGCTGTCGCGGCTGCGGGCGAACATCGACGGAATAAAATGTTCGGTGGAGATTTCCTCGAGCACCCGCCACTGCTCGATCGTGATACCCGCGCCGCGCGCCAGCACCTCGCGCCGGCGCTCGAAGATTTCGGCCAGCGCGGTCATCGCTTCGATCGCGCGGAAGATGGGGTCGCGGCGTCCAACTGCTTGCATCAGGTAAGATATTAACTATACTTAAGCAATCTTTGCAAGAAGGATTAAGGGCCATGTCCAATTTCTTCGACCGGCTCACTCCCGAATTGATCGAATTCATCGGTGCACAACCGGTCTTCTTCGTCGCCACCGCGGCGCGGGAAGGCCGCATCAATCTGTCGCCGAAGGGCATGGATACCTTCCGTGTGTTGGATGAAAAGCGGGTCGCCTACCTGGACCTGACCGGCAGCGGCAACGAAACCGCCGCTCATCTTCTTCGCGACGGCCGCATCACGATGATGTTCTGCTCCTTCGACAACAACGCGGAGATCGCGCGCATCTACGGGCGCGGCGTCGTGATCCGTCCGAACCACGCCCGCTGGCCGGGACTGGCAGCCAATTTTCCGAAGCTTCCCGGAGTGCGGCAGATAATGGAGATCCGCGTCGAATCGGCGATGACTTCATGCGGTTACGCCGTACCCCGGATGCGCGAGATGACCGGGCGCGACACGCTCGAAAAGTACTGGCTTAAACGCGGAGAGGAAGAAAAGGAGAAGTACTGGCAGACTCATAACCTGCGCAGTATCGACGGCCTGCCAACGGGAATCGCCGAAACCTCGGCTCCGGACTCCGAGACCTCATCGCGAAACCGGCGCTGAAGCCCGCGTCATTTGATCCGCCGCGTCGGCGCGGCGCGCTCGGCGCGCGCCAGCCCGCGGGTCACCGCCTCGTCGCCGAACTTTTTCGCCACCGAATCCAGCGCCCGATTGAGCCGGTCGCGCTTGCGATCGCGATTTTCCGCGGGCCCTGCGTCGAACAGTCCAAGCTGCGCCGTATCCACGCGCTCCAGTTGATGCACCTGCACGCCGACGAGACGAATTTTGTCCTTTCCGCCGACTTTCGACAGCAACTGCGTCGCGAGACGCGAGATTTCCGGCCCGTCATTGGTCGTGTCGTCCAGCGAGAAGCTCCGCGTGATCAGTGGATAGCGCCCGCCGCCGAGCGGACGCGCCAACTTCAGCTTCAGTGTCACCGTGCGCGCGCGCACCCCGTCGGCGCGGAGCCGGCGCGCCAGTGCGTCGCCATGCGCGATCAGCACGCGCCGGATTTCATTCGAGTCGAGCGCCAGGTCCTGTGCGAAAGTATTTTCCTCGCCGTATGATTTGCGCTGCCAGTCGGCGATTACCGGTCGTGGGTCGTTGCCCGACGCCAGTTCATGCAGATGCGGTCCCATCGTGCCGAACAGGCTCTTCAACTCTGCCGGATCGCGCCGCGCAAGGTCGCCGACTGTCTCGATCCCGCACTCATGCATCCGCGCGAGCGTCACCCGTCCGACCCCCCACAGCCTTTCGACCGGCAGCGGGGTCAGAAATTCGCGCAATTCCTCCAATTCCACCGCGAGCAAACCGTCGGGCTTCGACATGTCGCTCAAAATCTTCGCGGCCATCTTGGTCGGCGCGACGCCCACCGACGCGACCAGCCCGGTTTCTTCGAGCACCCGGCGCTTGAGGTCGCGCGCCGCGTTCAGCGGTGGCCCGAGCAGACGCTCGGTGCCGGTCAGATCGATGAATGCCTCGTCCAGCGAGAGCGGTTCGACGATCGGACTGAAGCTCTCGAACACGCGGAGCACCGCCCGCGAGATTTCCACGTAGCGATCCATCCGGCCGGGCACGAAGACCGCCTGCGGACACAGTTTGCGCGCCTGCCCGGTCGGCATCGCGGAACGGACGCCGAATTTGCGCGCCTCGTACGATGCCGACGTCACCACCCCGCGCGCGCTGCGCCCGCCCACGATTACCGGCAGGCCGCGCAGGGCAGGATTGTCGAGCACTTCGACCGACGCGTAGAACGCGTCCATGTCCGCGTGCGCGATCACTCGCGGCCGATGCGCCGCGCGGTCGGCTCCGGAAGCCTCCTCGACGCTCACGGTCCCGCCATCATCGGAGTCTTATTTGGGCGCCGAGAGTCCGGCGAAGATCGCATCCGCGGCAGCTTCGCCGCTGCGCACGCAATCGGGACTGCCTACCCCACGATAAGCCGCGCCCGCGATTGCGAAGGCGGGAATTGGGGCGACGAGGCGGTCGATCTCGGCGACCCGCGCCAGATGCCCGACATCGTACTGCGGCATCGCATCGGGCCATCGCCTGACTACCGTAATTCCCGGCACCGCGGTCACGCCGAGCAGTGCGCGAAACTCGTCGCGCACCGCGGCGACCATCTCGTCGTCGCCAAGATTCATCATTTCGCGATGCAGCTCGCCGCCGATGAACGCGCGCGCCAGGATTGCGCCCGCCGGTGCGCGTCCCTCGAACTTGAAGCTCGAAAAGCTGGCCGCGATTATGCGACGATGCTCGACTGCCGGCACCACGAAGCCGAATGCCCGCGGAGGACCCCCGAAGTCGCTCTCGCGAAACGTCAGGTTGACGGTCGCCGCCGACGCGTAACTGATCGCGCCGAGCAACTTCGCAGCCGCCGGCTCAAGCGGCGACACGATGCGCGCGGCCGCGTAGGCCGGCGCGGCGCAGATTACCGCGTCGGCGTCGATCGAGCCGCCGCCGGCCAAAGCCAGCCGCCATCCGTCCGCCGTTGGCGACATCCCGACAACTTCGGCACCGGTGCGAATCGACCCGCCCAGCCGCGCCGCAATCGTCTCGGGCAGGGTCGCCATCCCGTTCCTGAAACTCTGGAACAGGCTCCATCGCGCGCCGCTCACGTCAGGACCCTTCGACGCCCGCGCCCGCTCCGCCGCGCGCATTCCCTTGAACAGGCTGCCATGGCGCCGCTCCATCTCGACAAAGCGCGGTATCGTCGCCGTGGTGCTGAGCCGTTTGGGATCGGCGGTGTAGATACCGCCGGCGAGCGCCTGCGCAACGCGATCGAGCACCTCGCGCCCCAGTCGCCGGGTCACGAATGACTCCAGACTCTCGTCGTCGCCGATCGTCCGGGTGGCGATAAATGGTTCCAGCGCCATGCGTAATTTTCCGAGCGGCGAGAAAAGCGGACTTCGGAACACCGGCCCGAAATGCGCCGTGGCGAGCATCATAAATCCCGCCGGAACCTCGACCAGCCGCCCCGCACGCACTACGAACGTCTTGCCGTAGATCTCGCGAGTCGGAATCAGTTGCGCGCCGAGACCAACGCGCCGGGCGAGCTCGGCGGCCGAGGTTTTTTCAGACAAAAATGAATCGGCGCCGGTCTCGACTATAAATCCGTCGCGGCGAATCGTCTCGAGCGCACCGCCGCATCGCAGGCCGCGTTCCAGCAATTCCACTTCGAGCGGAAATTCGCGCGCCGCCGCGAGCTCGCCGAGCCGATACGCCGCGGCGAGCCCGGTGATTCCGCCGCCTATTACCGCAACCCGTTTGATGGGATTTTCCCCGTACTCCCGACGCTCCGGTGGGCAGGGGTGACCCCTGCACTCAATGTTAAGGCCGCCCGCCGTTGGCGGGCGCGGCCCTTGCCAACGGGTCATAATACTGGCCAGCCGCGCCAACGGACAGGGGTCACCCCTGGCGCCGGCTGCAATCTACTTGACAGTACCCGAAATCGGGACCAACACGATACCGGTGTTCGCGCCGTAGGTATAGGTGAAACCCACCGTTGCCGACTGCGCGCCGGTCGCGCCGCTCTTCGGCGTGAACTCCATCGTGATCGTGCAGTTGCCGGGTTTGG
>Ga0310038_10000064_pt1 | contig 119699 bp, 105 predicted proteins | sample Sb_taG_6_FD_200461 | JGI IMG/M metagenome (GOLD analysis project Ga0310038, IMG submission 200461) | Peat soil microbial communities from Weissenstadt, Germany - Sb_50d_4_PS metaG (v2) (version 2) | ecosystem: Environmental > Terrestrial > Soil > Wetlands > Peat | place: Germany: Weissenstadt... | reverse complement strand
GGCGGGTGGCCCACCTTTTCCAGTTCTTCTTCCCGTTCCGGAACCGTGGGTGCCCCGTCCTTGCGCTTTCTGCAAGGGCGGGCGGCGTTGCTGTCTGTACTATTTGGTTTGTCATGCCACGCGGTCTGCATCGCACCTACGGCGCTCATCACCTGCACTTTATCACTTGCTCGTGCTACCGGCGATTGCCTTTTCTGCGCACCGCGCGGAGTCGTGACAGGCTTCTCTCGATTCTCGAACAGACCCGCGAGCGCTATCGCTTCGTGGTCGTGGGTTATGTCGTCATGCCGGAGCACATTCACCTGCTCATCACCGAACCAGAGATCGGAACTCCGTCGACGGTGATGCAGGTGGTAAAGCAGCGCACCGCTCGCGCTTTGTTGCCCATGAAGAAGCGAGCCGACGCGCGCCAGCGCCGCCTATTCGCAGATGCGATTCTGCGCAAGCCATTCTGGCAGGCCCGTTTCTACGATTTCAACGTGTGGACGACCAAGAAGCGCGTGGAAAAGTTGCGGTATATGCATCGCAATCCGGTGAAGCGGGGATTGGTGAGTGTGCCGGAGGAATGGCGCTGGAGCAGTTATCGCTTCTATCTTCTGGACGAAGCCGGACCGGTTCGAGTGAACGAAGGCTGGGCGAAGATTTCGTTTCGGGATCGCGCGGCGTAAGAACCGCCTCGGCGCAGGCGTTCGCGACTCCCGCCCTTCGCAAAGTGCGCGAAGGACGGGGCACCCTCTGTTTCGGGATGGGAAGGGAGAACAACAAGTACAAGCCTGGGCCACCCGTCCCAAAGTAGGAGGTATCGGCCGAATGAGCAGAACTCTGAAATCACTTCTCGTGTTTGCCGGAGCCGGTCTTCTCGGGCCGCTAGTCTGGAACATGGTGCGGCATCCATCTCGCATCGAAGGTTTCATTAGCGACCTGGTGTTCTTGCTGTGGCCTACTCAGCCGATGGGGGTCATCGAGACTAATGTCGGAGCACCGAAAGCTCTCACTTTCACGATTGGTGCGAACCTCGTCCTTTTTGCGATCATACGTGTAATAGTCGGATTGCTAGCCAGAACCCGTGGCCGACTCGTGCTTGCCTACGTGGTGGTTTGTCTGCTTCTGTTTGTGTGGGCGTTCTGGGGGGCGGGCTTCAGTTTTGCTCACTTGGGAGTCCTTGCGTTGGCAGTTGCATTGCTCGTGTACGCGATTCCGTTCTGGGTCGTGATGCCAAGTCCCACAATGCCACCGCCCGCCTAGTTCTTGGGGCTGGCGCACACAAATGCCGACCCGATTTTTCATGCGCCGCCACGACACCGGCTGCCCCACTCGTCTCGGTTTTCGGCGAAGCCTGCCCTGAGCAAAGCCGACGAGTGGGCACCGCGATCCCCAGCACAAAACGCTGCTCGCGTCACTCCATCCACTACCCGATTCCGCTATTGAATTCATCCTGAAGCATTTAAGGAGAAAATCATTGCCCCGCCACGAACCCTCTGCTAGCCTTTCTCCAGACGGAGATTGTGTTCAACAATCCTGAATAGTATGATGTAGACACGCTGTTCGTGTGGATCATTGCGACCGCGTACAGCATCCCACCGTCGCCAGGGCCAGAGAAGAAAAAGAGACGAAAGTCCAGCGCAGTTTCTAAGGAGAAACAATCTTGGCAGCATCGAAAAACCGCATTCTATTTACCTCCGAATCCGTAACCGAAGGCCATCCCGATAAAATCGCCGACCAGATTTCCGACGCCATCCTCGACGCCTGCCTCGCCGACGATTCCACCAGCCGCGTGGCCTGCGAAACCCTCACCGCCACCGGCCTGGTCGTCATCGCCGGAGAAATCACCACCAAAGCCTACGTAGATTTTCAGAACGTCGTCCGCGGCACCGTCGGCGCCATCGGCTACGACAACGCCGTCTATGGCTTCGATTGCAACACCTGCGCCGTCATCTCGAGCATCAACAAACAGTCCGGCGACATCGCCATGGGCGTGGACACCGGTGGCGCCGGCGACCAGGGAATGATGTTTGGGTATGCGGTAAATGAGAATGAGGAGTTGATGCCGACCCCCATCTCTCTGGCGCACAAGTTGACGATGCGGCTCTCGCAGGTGCGCAAGAATGGAACCCTTCCCTACCTTCGTCCCGATGGAAAATCCCAGGTTACAGTTGAATATGATTCGAAGGGCAAGGTGCTGCGAGTGGATGCGGTGGTGATTTCCACGCAGCATGCTGAGACCGTGGCCAACGACGAGTTGCGCGCGGGGATTTTGAAGCACGTGATTCAGGCGGTGATTCCGGCGCATCTGCTCGATGAAGACACGCACTATCACATCAATCCCACGGGACGTTTTGTGATTGGCGGGCCGATGGGCGATACCGGGCTGACCGGGCGCAAGATCATTGTCGACACTTATGGCGGAATGGGACGCCACGGCGGCGGTGCATTCAGCGGCAAAGATCCGACCAAGGTGGATCGCTCGGCGGCTTACATGGCGCGGCACATCGCAAAAAATATTGTGGCCGCGAAACTTGCCGACCGTTGCGAAGTACAGTTGGCTTATGCCATCGGCGTGGCCGACCCGGTGAGCGTTCGCGTGGATACTTTTGGCACGGAGAAAGTGGATCCTGCGACTATTCCAGATCTGATTCGCGCGCATTTCAAACTGACGCCGCGAGGAATTATCGAGTCGCTGGATTTGCGGCGGCCGATTTACAAGAAGACTGCGGCGTATGGACACTTCGGGCGCAACGATCCTGACTTCACGTGGGAAGCTACGGACAAGGCGGCGAAGCTGGCGAGCGATGCCGGAGTGCGTGAACCGGTGGGGGCGCGCAAGTAAAAGTGTTGCGCCCCGCTAAGCAAACGTACCTCAGGGGCTAAAGCCCGCTTGTGGCGGACGGCGGTTATCGCAGCGCTGAAAGCGCTGCGCCACCCAAAGACCGGAAAGTGCAGCTTTGCTGGTGCACCGAAAGTCTCATTCCCCTAAGGGTATTTTGAATATGCCGGTTGCACGTTGGAATCGTGTATTCTGACAGAGCACTTGTAATCAGAGACTACTCCTAACGTAAACAACCAAAATTTTCCAAGCGGGAAAGCGCCACAGGAGGCGTATGTCAACAGCAGCACAGATCAATTCCGATATTAAGAACCTGGAACTGGCCGAACTGGGCAAGAAGCGCATCGAGTGGGCGAACCAGTCGATGAAGGTCCTCCAGATTATTCGCAAGGAGTTCATTAAGAATCAGCCGCTGCAGGGGATGCGAATCTCCGCCTGCCTGCACGTCACTGCCGAGACTGCGAACCTCGCGATCTGCCTGCGCGATGGCGGAGCGGACGTGGTGTTGTGCGCTTCGAATCCGCTCTCGACGCAAGACGATGTCTCGGCCAGCCTGGTGCGCGATCAGGGCATTGCGGTCTTCGCCATCAAAGGTGAGGACAACGACACCTATTACCAGCACATCATGGCTGCGATCGATCACAAGCCGCACATCACGATGGACGATGGCGCGGACCTGGTGACGATTCTGCACACCAAGCGCACCGATGCTTTGCAAGGCGTGATCGGCGGAACGGAAGAGACGACAACGGGCGTGATCCGGCTGCGCGCTATGGCGAAGGAAGGCGTGCTGAAGTTTCCCATCGTAGCGGTGAACGACGCCGACACCAAGCATCTGTTCGACAATCGCTATGGCACGGGACAGTCGACCATCGACGGCATCATTCGAGCGACGAATTTCCTGCTGGCCGGGTCGAAGTTTGTGGTGGCCGGCTACGGCTGGTGCGGCCGCGGGCTGGCGAGCCGCGCGCGCGGTAACGGCGCGGAAGTGATCATCACCGAGGTGGATCCGACCAAGGCGCTCGAAGCGGTGATGGACGGCTTCCGCGTGATGTCGATGCAGGAAGCTGCAAAAATCGGCGACGTCTTCTGCACGGTCACGGGCAACAAGAACGTGCTGGTCAAAGAACATTTCGAATTGATGAAAGATGGCGCGATCATTTCGAACTCCGGACACTTCAACGTGGAGATCGATATTCCCGCGCTCGAGAAGATGTCCTCGTCGAAGCGCACCACGCGCACCTTCGTCGACGAATACTCGTTGAAAGACGGGCGCAAGATCAATCTGCTAGGCGAGGGACGTCTGATCAATCTCGCCGCCGCGGAGGGTCACCCCGCATCGGTGATGGACATGAGCTTCGCCGACCAGGCGCTGTCGGTCGAGTACATGGTGAAAAATTTCAGGACGCTGGAGAAAAAGGTCTACCGCGTTCCCGACGAACTCGACAAGCGCGTCGCCAAGCTGAAGCTGGAGTCGATGGGGATTAAGATCGACCGGCTCACGCCGGAGCAGGAAGAGTATTTGGCGGGGTGGAGCGAGGGAACGTAGGGCTGGCGGCGGACCTCGGACGTCAGACCTCGGCAAAATCTATGTGGGGACAGCCGCCCTCGGCTGTCCGGCGGCCCGGAAGTATCGGGCCGCTTTGATTTTTGTTCACTAGCTCGCCAACATCGAAACGTGTCGACTACGGCCTAAGCAGTCGGCGTTGCCTCAACAGTTTGAGCCGTTTTTCTAGTTTGTTCGGGATCGCTTCCGCGTGGCCGACTGCACGCGCTAAACTCAACGTCGATGCTGGATCCCACGGCAACCCTTATCCTCGACTGGCTCCGGAAGATTGGCCTTACCGTTCGCCTCGCGCCTCTCGGCGACGACACCTTCCTGCCCGGAGTCACGCTGGAGCCAGGCGGCCTCACTGTCGACCCCGAACGTCTGCTCTACGCCGGCGATCTCCTCCACGAAGCCGGCCATCTTCCCACCATGTTGCCCGCGCAACGCGCCTGCACCGGATCGAATGCCGGCTCCGACATGGGCGGCGAGATCGCGGCCCAGAGTTGGTCTTATGCGGCCGCCGTTCACCTCAGCCTTCCGCCAGAGACAGTCTTCCACTCCACCGGCTACAAAGGGGCCTCCCAAAACCTCATCCAGATCTACCGCAATGGCAACGCCGGCGTCCCCCTGCTGCAATGGATGGGCCTGACTCTCGACCCCGCTCGCGCCGCCGCAACCTCCATTGCCCCCTACCCCCACATGATTCGCTGGCTGCGCGGCCAGCCGGACTGAGGCCGGCTTAGAGATGGGATTAAGATCGGCCGGCTGAAGCCGGAGCAAGAAGAGTATTTGGCGGGGTGGGAGGAGGGAACGTAGGGCAGCAATCAGCATTTAGCAGTTGGCATTTGTCCAAGCGGGGCGCGAGTTGCCCGTTTTGTTTCTTGTTTTTCCAAAACCCTCCCAAACCTTTGTCATTCCGACGCGCGAGCGAAGCGAGACAGGAGGAACCTGCTGTTCCAAGCCGCTTCCCCACGCTATGCCCCCACCCCGCCGCGAAATGATTGGCATTCCCTGCCAAACAGGTGTAAAAAGGACACCGTCAGGGAGGGGGTCCCGCGGCCAATGCCGTAGGACCCTTTTTCCATCTCTAAAAGAAAGACAGGTCCGTGTCTTGGCCCGCAGATGATAGCGTCCGCGAACCAGTGGGGACAGAATCAGGACTGAGCGATGAACGTTCCGGAAAAACGCCCAAAATCGTTCGGGGAATACATCGCCCTCCTTGAGGAACACCAACCAAAGCCGGGTGGTATTCTCTGGTTTAGGGGCACCGGAAAGGCCACACACTCCCTACTCCCCACCCTTTACTGACACAAGCGCCACCGCACAGCGCCCGCACTCGGGGACTTGGAGCGAGAACTGATGGTCCGCTTCCGACAGCGGAGCATACCGTTCCTAACGCAGTCGCTAGCTGACGACTGGGACATGCTTTTTTTCATGCAGCATTACGGGGTACCGACGCGCCTACTCGACTGGACGGAAAACCCATTCATGGGCTTGTACTTTGCAGTAATGTCGAGTTCGCTCACCGGGAAATTCAAGGCTGGCCAACCGGCCCTCTCTTTCAGGACAGACGCAGCAGTATGGATGTTGGACCCAATTGAATGGAACCGACACGCTCTGAAACATCAGGGATTTGACCGAGGCATTTTAACGCCGTCGGATGAGACACTCCAGAGCTATAGACCGAAGACACGGTTCCCCGATATGAACGTGCAACCAGTAGCGCTATACGGTGCATACAACAGCTCAAGAATCGTTGCCCAAAGAGGAGCGTTCACCATCTTCGGCCAAAGTCTGATGGGCATGGAAAACGCTTACGTCAAAGAGAAATTCCCAAAAGACTGCCTCACGAAAATCGTGTTAAAAAGGGACGTGCTCCCAGCTATGAGGGCGGCGATTCTCAACCACGGAATTACCGAGTCCGTGGTGTTCCCGGATCTAGACGGGCTTGCAAAGGAAATCAAGCGAGGGTTCGAATTCGAGTTCTAACTATGGTGGAGAAGCTTAAGAAGGACTTTAAAGTCGAGCAGATGGAACCCCATACACTCACGTGGTGGAGGAATCGTCAGGACAAGATCGACATGGATCCGCCGTACCAGCGACGTGGCCGTCTGTGGTCCGACACCGATAAGGCCTACCTCATTGACTCGATCCTGAACGGCTTCGACGTCCCGAAGATCTACATGGCGGACTTCACTTGGGGAGATTCTCCCCTCAATCGGCAGAAGCTCCCTTACGCCATAATAGACGGGAAGCAGCGAATGGAAGCCATCTTCGAATTCATCAAAGGTAAGATAGTACTTAATAGCGACTTCGAATACCTCGAAGACCCTTCGCTGGCACTCGGCGGTCTCGGGTACCAAGACCTTAAGAAACGATACCCCGAGGTTGCTGAGAAATTTGACGAGTACAACCCACTGGTAATGCGGGTTGTGGCGCGGAGCGAACTCCCGATAACCGAACTGTTCGTTCGCCTTAACAGGAGCAAACCCCTGACCGGAGCGGAAATCCGGAACGCAATGTCAGGCCCAGCACCCGAAATATTCCGCCAAATAGCTAAGCACGAAGTCTTCACGGAGAACGTCTCATTCACCGTCAAGAGGGGCCAGGATCTCAACGCGGCTGCCAAGATACTGTACTTCGAATTCGCCGGGTTTCCAGGAGAGACCAAGAAATCGAGCCTAGACCAGCTAGTGACGGTAGCAGCAAAAGATCGCAAGGGACTGGAGCTAGCCGCACGGAAAGTCGTCGACGTCCTCGATAGCATGAGCGAGATTTTTCTACCGCGCGATAAACTACTTGGCTCGGCGGGGATCTTCCCGGTCTATTACTGGTTCGTGAGAAGCCGAAATGGCAATGACTTCCCGTTCATTCGCGAGTTCCTGGTGCGGTTTGAAGAGGATCGGCGCACGAATCGTGAACTATCGGCGAACTCCCCGAACAGTGCTGACGTCGACCAAGAACTGTTGAGGTACGATAGCCTGAACCGCAGCACAGACGACATCCGAAGCCACGAGGGACGATTCCAAATTCTCACTAAGAGGTTTGACAAGTTTCTAAGATCGGCACGAAAGACGTCCTGAAAACGTCGGGCAGGCCCGCTTGGAATTCTCCCGAACTGTTGGCGATTCCGGAAGATCCATGACGCAGTTAGGCACGAGCAAGAGTGCAGGGGGTCCTTCGCCTGCTTTACGCGGCGCTGAAGCGCCGCTCTTCCACGGTGCCGCAGCGGTCCGTGTGTGCAACGCGCGAAATCAGGATCAAGGTCAAGGGCAGCGGACAGGAGAGTGTCCGCTCTACACGAGCCGTCGAAAGCCCACTTCTCGCAAAGAACGCGAGAAATGGGGCACCCGGCACGCGGTTTAGTTTTCAAGGTCAAGGTGCATAGTGAGTAAAGACAAGGTCGGTGGCTTTGGTCTTCTCGTGGCAGGGGAAGCAGCTTTTCATAAACGCCGCGTCGCCGGGTTTGCCGTCCGCGAAGTGACCGAACCCCCAGCCGCCGGTTGCGGCGTACTTGGTTGAGTCCTTGACCATAAACTGAATGTTCGTGGGGGGCCCGGGAACGAAAGATTGAGCCTGGCCAAAGATTTTGTTGTTTTCCTCTGATGGCACGTTACGGTAATGCAAAGCAGCAATGATTGTGCCGTCTGGGTACGGAAGCTTCCCTTCCCGGAAGGCGTTGAACGCTACGTCGTTGCCCAGGACGGCACCTAAACTGTTGAGGTTGCCTGCTTCATGGGCCGAGGAGATCCACTTCCAGTCGCGGTACCCGTGAGGGATTTCGGTGACGAACGGGGCGGATTCCCCATCCGCGTGTCCTGGCGCAGGGGCAATGAGGGCGACAACGCCGGCCATTGTTGCAACTGCAACCAAGAAGAATGTGTGTTTCATAAGGGTTCCTCCATCCCATATGCTTAGGTAAACTGAAATCAGCATTCCTTAACTATTTCGCCTTAAAGCTGATGCCGATGGATCGCCAGTAGCCTAGGCGGAACTCACGGGCAGCAACAATACAGGAGAACCTGTATTGCCGACATGACAGTCTTTGGGGCCGGTTTCGCAGCTGCGTCCGAGCATTTCCGCGAAAGCAGGAGCGGACACTCCTGTCCGCAGCCTCTGACCTTGATCTTGCAGAGCGCTCCAACGGACCCGTGCAATACGTGGAAGAGCGGCGCTTCAGCGCCGCGTTAAGCGAAGGTATTGGGAAACGGCTTCAGCCGCTGAGGTAGGCTCCACCCACGCTGTCATCCTGAGCGAAGCATCCCACACGAGCCGTCGAGATCCCACTTCCCGCAATGGACGAAGTTATTTCATTTCTGACTTCATTGCCGATTTGGCGCCGCGGCCTTTCAGTTCGACCAGGATAATGTCCATTCCAGCGTCGCCGGTGTTCTGCGGCAGGTGGGTGCCGGCGGGAGCGTACACGGCGTCGCCAGCCTTGAAGGTGAAGTCCTGCGTTTTCCCGTCCGGAAAAGTGAACACCCCCTTGGCGTCGGTGAGGGATATCGCCACCGTATTGGGATGGCTGTGCATGACTGACTTCTCGCCGGGCCCGTAGTGCACCTTCAGAATCCGCACCTGATCGTTTTCGCTGATGACCGTGTAATGCTTGGCGTCGACCTTGGCCGCGTCCTGGGCCGAGACGATGGTCGCGAAACAGAGGCACACCGCCGCACCACAAAGCGCTAATCGCACTCGCATGTTGCTCTCCTTCGATGTTCTTTGGGATTGAACCGAAAAGCGGCACAACCCTACGCTGCGGCGAGGGCAAAGTCAAATTAAAGTGACAAGTGTCTACTTTCGTAGACTATGCAAATGTCCCACGGACATGTCATGGTGGAGTAGGTTCCAAATAAAGCGCGCGGCCCCAGTGGCCGCGTTTTTTATTGGTCTGAACGTTGGGCAAAGGTAGCAGCATGACCTTCCTGAAGCCGTAATGGCGAGGGCTGGGAGTACAGAGGTCGTTGTCCTTGTCCTTGGGCGCAAAAACGCGCCTCAGGATGACAGAGTGTTTTCGAGGAAAACTTGAGGAGTCGTATGAAAAAAAATCGATATGCGGGGATGAACATCACGAATCGCAAGAAGCGGGGCGAGTGGGCGGAGGCGGTATTCGCGGAGCGCACGATTCGGGAGGGACTGCCGCTGGCCAAGCCCTGGGGAGATTCGTTCGGATACGATTTCATGGTGGAGCAAGACAACGCGCGCATTGTGCGTGTCCAGGTGAAGTCCACCACATTTCGAGAGGGCGAGGGATATTCATGCACGCTGCAGAGTAGCCGGGGCCGGGGTCCTTACACGAAGAATTCGTTTGAGTTTGTGGCGGCGTATGTGATTCCCGAAGATTTGTGGTACATCCTTCCCGAGAAAAAAGTGCGGGGGATGTGGAGCGTGGCACTGCATCCGGAGTTGAAAAAATCCAAATTCAGTGAGTATCAGGAGGCGTGGCATCTTTTGCACGGACCGTTGCCGGGGTTGATTGCGAGGATTGAGGCGGTTGCGGACGAAGATTTTCCGGAGGTATAAGGAGGATCTTCGCTTGCGAATTATCAATGACGAGCGGGTTTCGCCATAAAGCCGGACGCCTGCTCTATCCCTGCACGCTGATCCGCGAGAACGAGAGTACCGCGCGCGACGAAATCGGCCGCCCCATGCTCATTGCGGGGCGGAAGGTGGTGAAAATCAGCATTCGCTTTACTTGCGGAAGAAGAGCTTGAGATTCTCCGGGATCGGAAAGAATCTTGTAATCCTGGACCCGGCCGTTTTTGTCTACGTAGGCTTCGATCACCAGCGAATCGGTGTTCATCGAACTTAGCGTGGTTCCGAAAACACTCTGCTGCAATTCGGGACCGGTATTCAGTACCAGGGGCACATCCTGATTGTTCGCCTGCAACGGTCCGGGAATCGCCAGGATCGCCGTCACCAAACCAAAGATGAGCAGGGCGCAGACCAGGCCCGCGGTTGCCGGCACCATGAAGGCCTGCAGAGTATTCTCGATTCGCATGCGCAAGGCTTCGTAGCGGGGACGCCGCGTCAGCGCGGCCTCGCGCGAAATTGCCAGACGCAGCTTCAGGCCGAGGTCAGCCGGCTGTTTTACGCGCGCCACACTCGTCAGTAATTGCTGGGTCTGCCGCACTAATTTGTACTCCCGCATGCACGCGGGACATCGGTCCAGATGCGCCTGCAGAGCCTGCATTTCGGCTCCCGTGACTGCGCCGTCGAGGTATGGAGACAGCAATCCCTTCGCTTGCGCGCACTTCATCGTTATGAACTTCGTGGTTATGAACTTCGTGGAAACAGACTTCATGGCCACATACTTCATGGCGTCACCTCGAACCCTTCTCCCCCTCCAGCAATCGTGCTTTTCAGCAAATCGGACTGCGAACCCACATTTTCTTCCGGCATGGTCAGCCCTAACTCTCCGCCGACCTCGCGCACATACGGCGCCAGCCGTTGTTTCAATGCCTGCCGTCCACGCGTTAGTCTGGATTTCACCGTGCCCAGGGAAATCTGCAGCACCTCGGCAATCTCTTCGTACGACATTTCTTCCAGGTCGCGCAGGATCAGCGTCGTGCGATAGGGTTCTGGAAGCCGACGCAGTTCTTGATCCACTCTTTGTTGCACTTCACGGTGCGCCACATTGTCAAAGGGCGAATCGTGTTGATCGGTCAGCGCATTTTGCATCGCTTCATCGCGGCTGGCAAAGCTGTCTGATTCCGCCGGCTCAATGGAAGTCTCCTGCGCCTTGTGCCGGAACCACCAGCGCTTACGGTTGGCGGCCTCGTGCAGTGCGATACGATAAATCCAAGTCTTCAAACTGGACTCACCGTGGAAGTGCTTCATGCCGCGAAAAACCTTCAGGAACACGTCCTGCGTGGTATCGGCGGCGTCGGCCGGATCGCTTACCATCCGATAGACCAAGCCGTAGACTGGGCGCTGGAACTCGCCAATCAACCAGGCGTAGGCGTCTTCCGAGCCAGCCTTGAGTTCGGCAACAATCGCCGCCTCTTCGGCTCGTACCCCGATCGCGCTTGCCAATTCTCCCAAGGTGGTCACTCCCGCCATACTATCCGTTCCTGGCGCTTATTCGCATCATTATAGGTTTTTCCAGCTCATTCTGAACCGAAAAATCATCCTTGGGCCACCTGTTACGGATAGACTCCGCCCAGCCGACCTAAGTTCCCGTCTGCCGGCATTTAATTGGATGCCTTTAGTAACCGTGCAGTGGGAGACGCAGATGTTGGGAGTAGTTATTTCTTGCCGGGGGCCTGATACCATCGGCACGAATGCCCACCCTTCGGCTGCGCTCAGGGCAGGCTCCGCCGAAAACCGCGGCGGATGGGGCAGCCTCAGTCGTGGAGGCGCAAGGTGGATCAGCCCCCCTATACGATCTCAGGCGATCGGTGGACGAGGAACTTTCGCGATAAATGCGCCCACCGTAATTCGCCACGCGTCTAGAAAAGAGGCGAGCCAAACGACCAGGAAAACACCGGCCCACACACGGGGGTCAAGGGTACAGAGAATGCCCCCCTTCGAGAGCGCAAGAAGAAAGAACAGTCCTTCGATGAGAAGAGCAATCGCAAGGTACAAAAGGCATGTAACCAGAGCCAATTTGGCGATCAGAAACATATTTTTCTCGTCCTAATTTAGAGTCAGTTCTTTGCCGGTGGACTTTCCTGGCAACTTTCCACGTGCACGTCTATCTCCAGGTTCGTGTCATTCGTTGTTATGTTTATGCTGCACGGGCAGCTATTGGGAGAGCCGGGACACTTGCGACGTATCTTTGAGATTGGCAACTGCGCCACCGCGACTGACCCCTGCGTAAGGTCCCAAGGGTTTACACCGTAGCGCAGACATCCATAAAAACAAACACCGCAGAATGGTTTCTCTTTCTGCCTCGTGCAGACGTCACGACTAATCAAAGAAAAGGGCACCCTAAAAACTCAGGATGCCCATAGACGTATATCCAAGTCCGAAACCTGCCCTTACTGCAACCGTCCCTCGTTCAAGGACGATCTTACTTCTTGGACGGCTCCCGGTTCGCTGGCTGCATTCTCTGCTGCAACTGCTGCGTCTGCTGCTGGTGTTTTTGCTGCAATTGCTGTGTCTGTTGCTGGTGCTTCTGCTCCACCTGCTGCTTTTGCGCATCATTCGCTTTCTGTTTATCCAGATTCAGGTGCTCCTGGTCCTGCTGCTGCTGGAGTTTATCTCGTTCGTGCTGCTGCTTCGTGATTTGCTTTTGCTGCTGCTGCTGGTACTTCTTGTCCAGCTTCGGGTTGCCCGTGTTTGGAGTGCTCGGCGCCAAGGGCGGAAGGTCGTGAGGATGAACGGTCGCGCTGGGTTGAGCACCGTTGTTCGCTGCGCGCCCCTGATTTGCTCCGCGATTGGCTGGAGTATAAGATCCGCCTGCTTCTTTGGCCGGGGCAGCGCCACGGTCATTAAAATCTCCGGGCCGGGGTGTCGCCGCAACTCCTGGCTTGCCCATGTTCTCTGACGCCCGTTGCTGCGGGTTGGCTCGGGCCGCCTGAGCATGTTGAGTTTGAGTCGCTACCGGCGGGATGTGTCTCTCACGCGTCGCGGACTCCTCCTCAGGTGTCGGACGAGCGCTGATTCCACCATTGCCACCGTTGTAACTAACGTGGCTCACGTTGTTGTTGATCACGGTAGTGTTGTAAACATTGTGAATGTTAGTGATGTCCACGTTGCTCACGGAACGGTTGTAGAAAAAGTGTCCGCCGTCCCAACGCCCGCCTTCAAAGCCCACACCGAAATAGCCGAAGCCGTAATTGATCCCGCCGTAGAAGCCTACGTGCGGACCCCAGTAGCCGTCATAGAAAACAAATCCGTCGCCGCCCCAACCCCAATAGGCTGGAGTCCACAGGAAGCCGATTTCCGGCGACATCACCCATGTACCCGGCACCCAGTAGTAATCATTGACGTCGTAATCGTAGGCCCAGTAGCCAGGTGTCCAGAGATAGCCGTCCCCTGGACAAAGAGGCTGCTCATATACAGGTAGCGGGGGCGGGCCGATCCTAATGGCCACGCCAATTTGCGCAAATGACGCTGCCGAAATCGACAGCACGATGAGTGCGAACAACAGCGTGCGAATGAAGCGGATATACATTGTGATTCCTCTGGCGCATCATCCCTCGCTTGCTCGGTGAACGCTCTGCTGACACGAGTTACGTGGATTGAGCGCCCATTTTCGGGCGAAACATAACTGCAGGCTCCGTCTTGCTTGCAAATGCTTCTGGCAGAACTTTCTCATTCCTGAGATGTCGAAATCTGTTCAAAAAAGCTCAGTTCCGAGCCTGCACCTCATCAGTTGCCTGTGGGGAAAATCGGATGAATCAGCGTGGTGTGTCTTCTGATGTCGAGCAATGGAAAAAGGCCGGTCCCATGTAAGTCCGGCCTGAAACGTGCTCGCTTGAATTTAGTAAAGTAACGCGGTCGTGAGGGTCGGAATGGTCGGTGTTCTCGCCGCTAACCCATGACCGCACTTCGAGCTTTCTGACATGGGACACATTACGTGCTAACGGTTTCAAGGACTGTTCACTTTTATACACTTCCGAAAATGAACCTGAGTAGCACTCCCGTTGTTCGTGACGAGAGGCAGCGCTGTATGACTCCGACCAAACCCGCCGCTGGCCACAAAGTCCTGCTTGTGGATGTCTTGACTATTGCGGGTGGAAGTGGACGGGCAGGTAACTCTACAATTTGCTAAATCCAACAACTCTGAATCATGTTTCAACCCGACGAAATCAAAAGCCTGGGCCACCCGTCCCACTCCGCCAGCCGCGAGGGAGGTTCCCGGTGAGGCAGCCCGGGTCGGAGGCAGTCCGATGCTGCGGTTCCCTCTCAGGCCGTTGTTTTGTGTGCTTGTTCGGTGGAGAGATTGGCGAGGATGTCGCGCACGGCCGTCAACAGCTTTTCCGATCCCTTGTCCAACTCGAGGGAGGATTTTTCCAGAAACCCGACTGCTCCATCTTCCCGGAGCCGCTGGGCATTCTTCTGCGTCATGCCGGTCATCACAACGACGGGAATCGACTTGGTCAAAGGATCTTTCTTTAACGACTTGAGAACATCCAAACCACTTAGTTTGGGCAGTAACATGTCCAACAGAATGAGATCGGGCAAATTTGCGCGCGCCAAGGTCAAGGCTTGGTCGCCGTCGGCGGCACTGCTGACGTCATAACCGGTGCGCGCCAACGCCCGCTCAGTCGCAAGTCTTAAGAACTTGCTGTCTTCGACCAGGAGAATCTTTGTCATTGTCATTGCGGTACAGCCTTTCTTGCCGGTTCCTCGCAATGCTGTTCAGCTTCCTGATTGCTCGGTTTTAATGACCAACTATTTAATTGCCGACTGGCATCGAATGTGCCGAGGGCGAACGCGGCGCGATTTCGGACTCCCTTCTTCATTATCGGCGGATTTGGTGTTCGCATCAGGACTATGAGCCAGAATCGACCTTTGGTCCGGAGGGAGGCTCAATGAAATTTTGCTAATAGAATTCGGAATACGGTGCGAGCCTCGTTACGCAGTCTGAGAGAGTCCCCGGATTTCATTTCATTTGCGATGACGACGATCTCCCTCATTGAGGATGCCGATCTGGCGTCGAATCAGGTACTTCATAAGGTGCCAGCTGTATGGCTCGGCATGGACTGAGGAGGTAGCTTATTGTTAGCTGACTGACAACCTAGTCTTAGCCGGCGGCCGCTCGTCCGTAGGTTGATATTGGTTTAGAGTAGGCGGGGTGGTTCGCATTTTCCTAGTAGAAGATAACGCGATGATGCGAGCCTACCTTCGAGCTGCCCTCGAAGCGCCGCGAGATTGGATTGTTGTTGGGGAGGCCGAAAACGGGTGTCGCGCTCTGGAAATGTGGGGAGCGCATGCGCCCAACATTACGGTGATGGATTTCGTGATGCCTGAGATGAGCGGGCTGGAGGCGGGGCGCAACCTCTCCAGCCAACATCCGGAGTCGCCGGTGCTTATGATGACGATCGATCCTTCGCCGCAATTGGAGGAAGAGGCAAAAAGGGCTGGGATCAAGGGCCCGGTGCAGAAGGCTGATATCGGTTCACTTTTGAAGGCAGTGGAAGCGGTGCTAAAAGGTGGTACGTATTTTCGTTAGGGACTGGCGGCGGCTTAGCTGTCTCGCTCGACCCAGGGCCGTCCCACTTCTCGCGAAGAGCGCCGCGCGGGTTCTGTGGCCGACGGGAAATCCATCTTCGGCATCGCTCACGGCAGGCGTTCTCGCAAAGGCCGACGGGAAATGGGGCATCCAGTCAACGGTTCGTTTTCTTCACGGGGAGAGTGGCAGTGACCAAGGTTCCCTTCCCCTCCGACTGAATTTCTAAGGAGCCACCGAGTTCGCGCAGGGGCGAAGGACCATTAGATTTCTTGAATGGGTTTCTTTTTCTGCTTCAGGGCTGCGACGTAGCAGTGCTCATGCATGGGATGGCCGTCGGCATCCACCCGGCATTCTTCCAATGTGCAGGGCTTGCCGCAAATCCAGCAAATAGGTTCAGATTGAGTGGGAGAAGGCATGCTGCGACCTCATGGGAGTCGCTCGGATAGATCTTACGATTGGCCCGGGTATTTTGTCTGTCTCGAATGAACCATACTCGAATGAACCATGGGTGACGGAACATGGACGCGCAGAAGCGAAGACTGAGAGTGACGAAATGGCTTGGGATGGTTCCGGTGATTGCGGTTTGCTCGGCTTGCAGCCGCGAGTTTAAGGTGCCGCTGACGGCGCTGAACCGGGTTGCAGAGGCACAGCAGAGCCTTCAACTCCAATTCGTTGGACATACGTGCGAGGGTCTGGATACATCGGTCAAAAACTAGGCTGGCAAATCAGGGTTACAGATTTAGAACCTGTCTAATAAATCACCTCCAGACGGTTTGCTCGCCCTCGACATAACCTCCGGTTTGCGCGTCATCCGCTCCCGGGCAACGATAGAGCAGACCCTGATTCATTGCTAGCCTCGGCTTGAGCTGGGCAGGCTAGCGATCCAACTGATTAACCATGCGGAGCGCGATCTCAGCTCGTCGGTTCGTGCGACCCCATGGTGATGACCAGAAAAAAGCACGCGAACAAGGTGAAATCGTAGGGTTGACTACTCGCCCAAGCAGAAAGATAATGAAATCCTTTTCCGGGAGGTCTCACTAATGATCAAGACGACTGTGTTCGTGCTGTTGTTTGTGGGTAGCAATTTGGCCGCACAATCAGGTCAAGCTCAGTCTCAACCGTCAACCAAGGCGAAGGGGCAAGTGACAGTACAGGGATGCGTAAGTCGGCAGAGTGAGGATTACATACTGACACAGTCTGATCCAGGCAACAGTTATGTGCTTCACGCTGCCGACAACATCAAGCTGGGCCAATACCTCGGCCAGCAAGTGAAGGTGACCGGAACGAAATCACCGACTTTGAGCGACAGCTCAGATGCCGGACGGTCACCTTCTTCTGTAACGCTCACGGTCAGCTCGGTCAAAACCATCTCCAAGGAATGCGGCAGCAGATAGGCGATCTAGCCCGACAGAGGACCCGCGCGTTGAAAGTCGGAACTGTTTAACTCGGGTATTTTTTTCTCTGCGGTTCGGTAGTGACCATCAAAGTGCACCACTACCCCAAGAAAGCGGCACTTGAGTGTTGATCCTGCCGGGTGTAGAGTGTCGGTCTGCTAAAACAGACACGAAGGAGGAGCCGACATGGGATTCATCGCGTGGATTGTTTGTGGACTGATCGCTGGCTGGCTGGCGGGACAGGTGATGAAGGGCGGTGGCTACGGCGTGGTTGTAGACATCATTCTCGGCATTCTCGGTGGCGTACTGGGCGGCTGGGTTTTCGGGATGTTGGGGATCTGGCCGGGCGGCGGCATGATCGGCTCCATTATTGTAGCGTTTGTGGGCGCGGTGATTTTGGTGTGGCTCAGCCGCCTGTTAAAAAAAGCTTGAAGGGGATTTCACTGTTCCCCGCCTCGACAACCGAATCGCGCGATAGGATCATTTGTCCGCAGCGTTTTTGGGGGTGGTTGCGTTTTGGTCGGCTTCGACGGTGACTTCTACCTCAGCGCTTTTCTTGAGGCGCACCTCGTCGCCGTTTTCGTCGGTCAGCGAGTTTTTGATGCGGATTTCCTGATACAGAGTATCGGCGCCTTCAACCGAGATCTGCGCCTTTTCGAGCTCGCGGGGATGGGAAGGCGGGATAAGATTTTCAACCTTTCCAGGCAACGTAACGCTCGGCTTGTCGGCCATAGTTTCTCCTTTCAACTTTGGACCGCTCGAGGTTGAGCTACGTCTCATTTCTTTTCAATGCTCTTTTCATTTCTTTTCTCTTTTCAATGCGGCAAGAAAATCGGCAGACATTTCGCGGATGCGCTTGAGCCGCTCCTCCTGTTGCTTCACTTCCGTTTCGTCGAGCCAGATAAAGGTTTGTTTTTGCAGGCTCTCCATTTGCTCCGTCATGAGGCGGTGTAGTTCATCGCGCAGTTCTGCGGTGCTACGACGGTCCATAAGCATGCGCTCTCACATGTGCCCGCTTTGGATGCAATGTTCGGGCATGAAGGTTTGCGCGTTGCCTACTTTTATCGGGGGGAACCCGGCTGAGGGGCCGATTCAGCTGCGGTGCCGGTCACGGTTACCTTGACGGGCGTTTTGTCGCCGCTCTCATCAACGGCGACGAAGCCAGTCGCCGCACCGCTATGAGTCGGCGAGAATGAAACGTTGAGAGTGCAACTCTGGCCAGCTTGCAGGCTTTCACCGCAAGTTTTGGCGGGCACCGCGAAATCGCCGTTCACATTGATGCTGGATATGGTGAGGGGAGTATTCCCATAGTTTTTCAAGGTGACCGTCTGAGGAGGACTGGTGGTCCCCATCGCTTGAGGTTCGAAAACGAGGGCTGATGGTAAAAGAGAGGCGACGCCACCCCATCCGATGAGGAAAACGGATTGCGCCCTTGTCGGGTCGGAATCCGTGATCGACACTGAGCCCACTCTTTTGCCGGATTCTGTTGGTCTGAACGTTACCGTTACGGTGCAAGACGTACCTGCGTGTAACTCTTTCCCACACGAATTGTGCTGCTCGAAGTCTCCATGAGTTTTGATGTTTTCGATTTGAAGCGCCTGTTCTCCGACTGCGTGCACGGTGAACTCTTTGGTCTCCGCGGCAGCACCTACAACATTGCGGTCCCATACCAACTGGGTCGGCGCAATGTCGATGCCGGTTGAGATTCCATTGAGCGCGATGACATGGGGAGATGCGGGATCGGAGTCATTGATAATGAGCCGTCCCTCGAGTGATCCTGATGTATGGGGTGTAAACGAGACGGCCAGAGTGCAAGGCCCGGATGCACGGAGATCTCCGGGCACGGCACAAGGGAGTATCCCCGGCACCAGGACGAAATTGCCTTCGATCGTCACGCTGTCAATGCGCAGCGCATGTTCGGTATCCGAGTTCCGAATTGTCACGTAGCCGGGTTTGCTTTGCGTTCCGACCAACTGCGGCAGGAAGACGATGTGCGTCGTTGAGAGAGTTGTCTTCGTTGCCACGCCTGTGCCGGATAAATGAATAGTGACTTTGTCCTTATCCTTATCCTTTTCAGAGTTGATGAGCAGATCACCCTGGCGCAATCCTTCTCCATCAGGGAAGAAACGGACAGCTACCGCGCAGGCAGCACCCGGCGCAAGAGCAAGGGGCTGATGGGGACAACTGTCTGTGTGCGAGAACTGCTGAGAATTGGTGGTCGATATGTTGTCGATAACAATCTTAATTTTTCCGCAGTTGGTGATGGCAATCGATGCGGGCGCGGAAGGAATGTGCAGGCCTACCTTGCCGAAATCCAGTGAACCGGGAACAACGCAAAGGCTCGGGCTATGTGCTTCGTTCTTCCGCGGAACGCCGTTCTGCCCATAGGCAGAGGGGTGGACCCCAAGTAGAAGGGCGAGAGCCAGCCATCGGACCATTTGTTCAGTAATGTGGCTCGTGTTCGGCACCGGTTCCGGCGGAAAAATATCAATGCGGGCAGCTTGCTGACTACCCGCACATCACATGCCGTCGCTGAGTGTCACCTCCGGGAGGACGCAGCTGCGGAGGGAGCACTCGCAAATGGCAACGAAGCGGTTAGGTGCAGTTGCTGCTCGACCATCTGACGCAGCGCAGTATAATCCATGGCTCCGCTGAAGAAATGCCCATTGACAAAAAAGCTGGGAGTGCCCGAGAGCCCAAGCTTCATGCCCTCGTCCTGATCCTTTTTCACCGGCGCTGCCTCTTGGCCGGAATCCAGACAGGTATCGAATTTCGCGCTGTCGAGGTTCAGAGCCTTCGCGTTCTGCTTCAGATCGGAAGTCTCCAGCTTTTTGTCCTTAAAGAGGAGGTTATGGTACTCCCAGAACTTGCCCTGCGCTCCAGCGCAGCGAGCCGCCTCTGCGGCCTTTTCAGCCTGGGGATGCATGGGCAAAGGGAAATCTTTATAGATGATCGAGACTTTGCCTTTGTATTCTTCCAGAAGCTTGACCAGGTCCGAATTTGCCTTCTGGCAGTAAGGGCACTGGTAATCGGCAAATTCAACCAGTTGAACTGGAGCGTCGCGACCCCCTTCGATCGCGGCTGCATTCCCGGTGTCAACGTCGGCTAGCGGGGGCGCCAATTCGATCTCAATGTTGGCTTTGCTGCGGAGACCTATCAGGAAGGCCTGGCGCAGCTTCGCGGAACGGATTTCGCGAATGTGATCACGGATTTTGTCCCGCATCTTCTCATAGGGCTCCTGCTCCTTGGCACTAACACCCTCATAGTAGACTTTCAATTGATCTTCGGTAGGATCTTTTACTTTGTCATCGATTTCTTGCTTGAGAAGTTGATCAACGGTGATGCCCCGGTGACGGGCTTCGGTCTCGAGAACACGCTGATCTATTAATTCGTCGAGCGCTTTTCTCTCCGCCTGATAGTACTGGTAACGTGCCTGCAGCAGCCGGTTTCCTTCTTTCTGGTCCAAGTCGCTCTTGGTCAGGGTTTCGCCGTTCACGCGCGCCACAGCGTCGGAGTTTTGTTGAGCTGTGGCAACACAGGCTGTGAAAGCGATGATGGTCACAACTAGCGCGTATCGATCCACTCTTACAATCACGATTGAAATCTCCCTAAGTAGTCAAGAAAAGCGCCAGGAGAAATCCTGGGAATTCTCTCCTGGCGCGAGTTGGATTGTTACTACAGTTTTGGAGAAAACCGAAAACTAGTCGCCAAATCCGCAGGTGCAGACTCCGGGTCCGCTCCCGCTGGTGAAAATGGCACTGCACTGGTTTTCGAGGAACAGTAGTTCGTTCGAGCTGAGCGGAGCCGTCTCAAACTCTTCTTCGGTTTCCGCGAATCCAGCGGGTAAGGTCTGGATGTGCGTAGCCCACAACCGCAGGGACGGAGTAGGTCTTACTGCACCTCGATCCCCGGTTGGGTCACAACCTGGATCCGGAGTTGCGGAGATGGTTTTGATCACGCCATCATTCGTAACCAGTCGCGGGTTGTCTGGATTTCCCAGAAGGTTAGTGTGGATGTTGATTGTTCTTTCGCTGTCCGGCGTGAGAATGCAGCCGCAGCACTCGACGACCTGTTCGTCGTTATTCAATACATAGATGTCGGCGCACAGATTCCCGTTCAGGGGCCTTCCGTTCGCGTTGATCTTTGTCAATGCTGTGCCGGGATTCACAATATGCACTGTGCCACTAACTCCCGGCACCAGCGCATCGCTGTAGTAGGTGAGATAGTAGAAGTCTGATTGGGCGGAGGCGATTCCCGCAGCCAGACAAACAATCAGTACCGTAAGGACTGCACAACTCAACCACCTCGAATCTCTTTTACGAAGCATTTAAATCCTCCTAGATTGTGTGCGCTCATTGGCGCAGCTATGCTCAAACTGAACGGGGAAAGTGGAATTCGTTCCGAAGCTTTTCATGCCCGTGCCTTAGTTGCAGATCTCGGAAGAATTCGCAACCCCCTCGGCGCAAATTCCGAAGCCGCTACCCACACTGGCGATTCCGTAGCATTCTTCCTGAAGACTGTCTATTTCCCCTTCACTCAATGTTGCCGGCTGAAGCTCGTCTTCAGTAATGCGGCCGTCCGTTTGCACGTGTGTAGACCAACCGCGAATGTCGGGTGTGGCAAAGATATTCAGCGCATAGCCGCCGTTCGGTAAGATTCCCCCGCCGGTGGGATCACATGGAACTCCGCCGAAGAAATCATTCGGGAGGGCCGACACAACCTTAATGTCGCCATTGGCAGGCTTAATCCCGGTGAACGTGTTGGAGGTCAAGTTCCTGTTGACACTGAGTTCGAGCAATCCGTCGGGACTAATCAGGCAGCCACAGCATTCTTGTAACTCCTGATCATTGTTGAACACATAGATCATCGCGCAGAGATTGCTGGGTGGGTAGGACGGTGCGTATGCGCCAGGATTGATAACCCTTACTTCCTGGTCTAGCGTGCCTCCATTGTTGGAGAAGTAGGTGACATGGAGCAGGTCGTCCCCCTGTGCAACCGCCACAGTTGAAACCACCAAAACAAGACATGCGAGTGTGACCGCGATGGCAAGCCATCTGGAATTTCCGCTTGCGAGCATTGAATTTCCTCCTTGTATGCGCAGGCTGGCCTGGAGGGAATCGGCAGTAGCGCGGAAGGATAGTGCGCTTGGGGCGGAACTAACGCAATTCCCTGAATGGGGCAAAGCAAAGGAGGGAGCAGCCGTGAGCTACGCGGTTAAGACTAGAAAGTTAGCTGTAATTCCTAAGGCTTACGGCATTCGCCGTAGCCTTCTCAGCAACTATGCAACACCTTGGCAACGATCTCCGAACGGGAAGCCACATCCATCTTCACCATCACCATACGCAAGAAGGTTCTCACCGTATGATGACTGATCTTCATGCGCTCGGCAATGTCTCTGCTGCTAAGGCCTCGCAGGATGAGCTCAACTGTCTCCTGTTCTCGTGTGGAGAGCCCGAATCGGGTAGCCGCCTCCATCAATGCAGCCGCGATAAATAACTCGCTGGAACTTCGATCCAATATCAAGGCAAAGGAACCGACGCTGCCTCTCCCTGGCAGGCCATCGAGAGGGACTCTCCGGAAACGGTATGTCCGCTTTCCGGACTGAAACTCGCTCACCATTGCCGGATTCTTGAGATAAATGAGAAGCTTTTTCCTGACTAAGCTATGTATGCTCCGGATTTTGGAAGGATCATGGGGATAACTCAAAGCCTTAATGGCCTCGCTGTTGGCCCCCGTTAAGTTCAACGAAGCGTCTGCTATCAGGATGCCAAGGCGCAACCGTGAATGCATCTCCATCATTTGAGGAGGGATTCTGAGGTTTGCCATAATCCTTGTCACCGCACCCGCGATCGTCTGGGCTTAGCACAGTTCGAGCCTTTGGGTCCCTATTTTGGACCGAGGCTAAAGTACTGCAGTTTAGGGCCTTAGGGAATGGCCTGATGGTGACGCCAACGGGCACGGCAGTGCCACGCCCTCGCCGTGAGGATCGCACGCTTAGGGGCGCCGAAGGGTCTGAGCCTTTGCGGAGAAGTGCTTAGGAGCCATCTCATAAATAGTCCTTAGCAGGTCGAGGTTCCTCGGGGGCTAAAGCCCTCGTCTTTATTGGCTCTGGACGGCACGACTGAAGGTCGTGCCCTTCCCGAACCCATTATGAGATGGCTAGATGACTTCTACACTTATGGGGCAGCCGGCCGACCCTCCAACCGCGCAGAGGCGACCAGCTCCCTATTGAACGTTGAGGTTGATGGTGACGGTGTGCGAGATGCCCGACTCCGATGCTGTGACGGTCGCGCTGGTTTGGCCCACGGGTGTTCCGGGATTATGGTTGCCTCCGCTGCCTCCGCAGGCGGGCATCCACAGCGTCACAACCGCGAGCACAGCCACGAGACCAAGCACGGCACGAATCGTTCGCTTGCGGCGGCCGGAGGGCAACACCAATCCCACCAGACCGGGGAATAGCAGGGCGTAGAAGATGCCGCTGCGGCGTCCTAACGGTCCGTCATGCAGCCACGATGCCGCCGTTGTGCCGATCGTTACCGTCTCGCTAGTTGCGGATGCCGCCGTGAAAGTACAAGTTGACTCGGAAGGCAGACCGGAACAACTAAAGCTTGGGGCCTGGGTCAACCCTCCCAGGAGTCCGAAGGTGATGGTACCCGAACCGTTCTGTCCAGGGGCGGAAACGGCGATGCTCAAGGTGCTTGGGCTCAGGCTGAAATCCTCGACGTTGAGAGCCTGCGCCGGCGTCGAAGCCGAGGACGCAAGGGTTGTGTCCCCAGGATAGCTGGCCACTACGGTGTACGAACCTCCTGCAATGGCTGTACTTGTAAAGGTAGCCTTGCCGGAAGCAGTGCTCGCTGTGCCCAAGGGGCTATTCGGCGATTTTGTGTCGGTGAAGGTCACGGTTTCACCGTCGGGCGGAGCGGGGGTGATGGTCGCAGTCAGGGTCACGCTTGAGCCCGCGGTCACCGTGGCGTTTGAGATAGCCAGGGCTGTGGAGGTCGGAGTCTTTACGGAGTTAGCCCAGGCGATCACGAAGTTGTACGCGTCCACTGAGCCCAGGCCGCTGACCTGATCATAGCCGACACCTGCACTGAAGCCGAATTTAAACGGAGCGCTGGTAGGGCAGTTGGGCGACGGGTTGGTGCAGGGAACGATATTGCTGCCGGTAGTAATGTCGTGGAAAGGTGAGCTACTATTCGCAGCGAGTTGGTAGAGCGTTTGATTGACGTTAGTAAGTCCAGGGGTGCTCTGAAGCCCATTCTTAACCAGATAGTGGTTGAGCAAAATCAGGATGCTGGAGAAGACTGGGGTCGCCGCAGAAGTCCCACCCACAATTTCAGGAGTGCTGGCGGTGCAACCGTCACCGCTATTTGAGCAAAAAATGACATAGCCGTCGTGGTTGGCAGATGCCGTCATCGAAACGTCTGGAACGTCGCGTGCGTTGTCCTTGGGAACTCCACCACCCACCTGCCACGATGGTTTTGTAAATGCGATACTGGCTCCGCCCCCGCTGGCTGCAAGGGTTGTGTTGAGATTCGGGCCGTCGCCAGTGACATCCGAGTCGTTCCATGCCATCTCCGGAATGTAGGAGATGGCTGACTCGTCAGTAGCCGTATTTGTGGTATTCCAATATTGGCTCTGGTTGGTTACATCGCCGCTGAATTCAGTGCCGCCGACGCCGGTCACACCTGGCAGACTGGCCGGTTCGTTAACGGCTAGCCCGGTGGTTGCAGAGCTCGAACCGCCGTTGGGTTCACACGCTGCTGCGCCAGTATCGCCGGAGGAGGCTGCCCAAGTTATGCCTTCGGTGTTTCCCTGCTTCGCGATGGTCTCTTGCTGAGTCAAGTAGGTTGTCCCGGCGGTAGGTTCGCATAATCCGAAGCTCTCGCTGATCACCGAAACGGGGATCGAAGTGTGGTGGTCGATGACATAGGCCGACGCATCGTCGGCGCTCTTGCCGAAAACGTAGTAAATGGTGGCGTTCCGTGCAACGCCGGAGACAGTCTCCAAATCGAGGTCAGCCTCAAGCTCGTCGCCGGTAACTCCGGGATCTACGCTGTTGGTGTCGAGTACCTGATTAATCGTCGGCGGAGTAAGGCTAAAGAAAGTCCAGAAACTTGACAGGTCCGTGGTGTGGATGTCCGACTGCCCGACGACTGCAATAGCTTCGCCCGTTCCGTCATAGCCCTGAGAGTAAAGCTTGGCGATATCGTAGATGGTTGCGAGATCGTCTGGGGCCAGGTAGTTAGACCCGCCGGATGTATAGTCGGGACTGCTCGGCAGACCCTTTTGGCCGAGCGGCCGGACTTTCTTCGTGCCACTGGCGGGTTTGGGATAGAAGTCGTTCAAGCCCCGGAAACCAGACACCACTCCCGTCAGGGCTGTGGGAATCGACGGTGCTGTGGAATTTGCGAAGTGGGTTTCACCGTTCACCGAGTAGCGGTGCAATTCGGTGTGAAACGCGCTCTGCACTTGTGCGGCGGAGCCGCTGAATACGACCCATCCACGGCCGTGGGCAACTTCGGTAACGTTGAATCCCTGGGATTCGAGCCACTGCACAACCTTGGCTATATCGCGCGAGCTTAGGCCAAAGCGATTCGCGTATTGTTCGGGAGTCAGCCATTTGTGATAGTTCGGGGACGCCGGGTTCTGTTGCTGAGCGAGCAATTGCTTGAGCGCGGCGCTCTGCGCGGTGGAAAGCTTGAATAGAATTCGTATTCCAGCCAGTGTTATCGAGGGATCAATCGGACCCAAGTCGTTTTGAGGTTGGGCCAGTGGCGATACGTTACCCTTTAGGACAACGGTTTGGTTAACGTCCACATCGCTGCTGATGCGATCTTGCTGGGCCGCCGCCGTGGCAACGCAAATGCCAGCCAAGCAAATTAGAAGAGCGCACACTCGTTTCGTCAAAAAGACACCTCCACGCGTCATGATCTTTGGCCAAGGGCTTCTGAAGGGTCAAGTAACCATAGTCATGCGTCGGCTGGGTCTGATCGGTTCGACGGGGTGGAAGGAGAGGACGGCAAATTCGTCACACCTCACACTACAACATCGGGATCACCCAAAATCTATTTTCAGATGCTCCAATCGACTGACAGAACCAAGTGTGGCAAATTTTGCGGTCCTCTCCGTCCACCCCCCGCGCTCACGTGATCGCTGCAATTGCCGAGGATGGCCGTACGGATGGTTTCGACTAAGAGAAGTGATAAAGATTGCAGTCAGAAAAAAGGCCGACGCTAAACTGCCCAGCTATTGACTGGTAGGTAAGTTACTAAGATACTTGGTCTCGCCGGTTCTGCCCACCGTCCTCATCCGGGCATGGTGACTTATGATTGCGCCCTACGTCTCGCCTGGAGTGCATCGCCCTCCAGGCCTGCATTTAACACGGCAACTGCGTCTTCTGTCATCCTTGTTGATATCGGGATTGATGGCATGTGGAGGGGGAGGGAGCGGCTCCCAACCTCCGCCACCTCCCACGCCGGATTTCAGCTTGGCCGTAAGCCCAACCAGTCAGATGGTAAACGGAGGAAGTTCGGCTTCGGTATCGCTATCTGTTACGGCGATTAACGGCTTTTCATCTGAGGTCAGCGTCCAAGTGAGCGGCCTTCCAACGGGTGTTTCTGCTTCGCCCACCAGCATCACTCTGACGCCCGGCACGGCGCAGCAGGTTAACTTTTCAGCCGACGCGAACGCGTCGACCACGAGCCAGACAGTTACTTTTACTGGCGTTTCTGCCTCGCTTACACACGCGGCAAAGTTGAGCTTATCGGTTTCTGGTGGTACTGGTAGTGGTCCTTTCACCGCTGGTCGGACAAAATACGTGCGGACGGATGCGACCACGGAGTACTTCCAGTGGGTAAATCTGCATTGGATCGTCTACAACCCGATCACAAACTACTTTTACGTGACTGATCCCGACTCGAACCATGTGATGGTTTTGGATGCGGCCTCGGAAACTGAAGTAGGAGAGATCAGTGTCCCTGGGGCGTATAGCATTGACGATACGTCCGATCACAAAACCCTCTATATAGGGACTGCCATTGGCGATTTGTACGCCGTCGATCCCGTCGCCATGATTGTCACTCACAGGTACGTGGCATCTCAGATTGGACCTTCTGGGTACGACGCTGATGCTGCTGTCGTCCTTGCGGACGGTCGGGTAGCGCTGCTCCACGGAACAGGTGGCATCACGCTTGATGGATTCGCAACCTTCGCAGTATGGAACCCCAGTGATAATTCCTTAGCGACCATCGGCAGTTGTGGTTTCAACATCGGCGGGTTTTCGCGATCGCCCGACCGGACAAAGATTATTCTCTCCAGCGTAGATGGTGGCGCGCTCTGCGAGGTCGATGAATCGACTGGCCGCACCGTTACCGGCGGTGGTTCCGGATTCCCCGGTGTCAATTTCAGAACAACACCCGACGGGAACTACGTGATTGTGCCCGCCAACACCGAAACCCTGCCTCCCAATAATTACGCGTATGTTTACGACGCAGCGACGCTTAGCCTAGTTACTCAGATTCCGGTGAGCGGCGATACATCCACGGGTGCGGGCTTTGCAATCAGCGCAGATTCCACCACGCTGTTTGTGCCAAATGATTGGATGGTTTATGCCTACGATCTGGCAAGCGGTCAGCAGGTCGGGTGGCTCCCAAATATAGATATTCCCATCACGATCAGCGGAATGGGATGGGGCCCCTCCTTCAATCCAAACCTCCAAGCAGTCGATGGTACTGGCCTGCTTGTTGGGCCCTTGGAAGAGGGTGTCGGGTTCATTGATACGACGACCATGCGCACTGGCGCCGTGGGCACCGAATTTCCTTATGGATTCACGGTCCCAGCCGCGGGACCGACAACGGGCGGTACTCCGGTACAGATAAGCGAACCAGCTCCGTTCGGCACACTCAGCGGGGTCTACTTCGGCTCTCAGGGATCCAAGAATATATCTGGAGTCTCCGGGCCGGATACATATGGAAATTTCGGATCAATCTCGGCTACGTCTCCGCCGGGAGCGGCCGGACCCGTCGATATTTACGCATTTATTACCGATGGCGGCTTCCAAATTCTTCCCGAAGGCTTCAGCTATGGCCCTACTATTGTTGAGGTCACGCCGAACATGGCCACTGGCGAGGGCGGAGGTACCGGAGTGATTTACGGCTATGGCTTTGGTCCCGTCCCCTCAGGGACAGTGACTGGCCCGCTGCCGAATATCCGGAGCGCAAGCAGCATTCCACCCTCTTTGCAGGTGAGCATAGCCGGCAATCCAGCACAGGTCACTGGCTTCGCGCCATACGCGTATGACCTTCAGACGCCACCTTTTCCCTTGCAAGCTTTGGCGTACACGATCCCGCCAGGGACCGCAGCTGCGGACGTGACCATTACTAGCACTAGTGGCAGTACGACAGCACATTCGGCATTGACATATCTGCCAGCGATTCAGCAGTTCGCCCGGCCGGGATCAAACCTGGCACAAGGAATCTACGACTCTTATTCCGATCTGTATTACTTCACCGACGCCAACCAGATTCAAGTCTTTTCTAAAACCCAAGGCTCGTGGCAGTCTCCAATAACCATTCCGGCACCCCCAGGAGCAACCCAGAGGCTGTGGGGGATTGCGTTATCACCCGACGGAAGCAAGCTGGCTGTCGCCGACACCGCTGCCGGCGCCATTTATCTCCTTGATCCTGCGAATCCGACATCGGTCAAGACATTCATGGTTGGGTCAGAGCCGGGCGGGGCTCCAATCCCCTGCGGAGTCGCGATCAGCGACAGTGGCGCCGTATATTACGCGACGGTAGGCGAGGGCATTGGAGGCGGCGATCAGTTTTACAAGTTGGATACCACTACGGGCGGGATAACCAACTACGGAATTGAAGGCCCGGACGTAGTTGGTGATGCATATCTGCGAACGATCATCAGCTCGGACAACAGCCGCGTGTTTTTCAACGACGACGGCCTTGTCTTGTACATTGACACTGCCACCGACACTTGGGTCCCAGCCTCCGTGGACCCGAGTTGCTGCTATGGGGACGAGGATCTAGCGCTTTCGGCCAACCAGGCCCAGTTTGAAGCGACCAGCTATCTTTACGATTACAATCTCGACGCTGAATCGTACTATGCGCTCAATGATCGTGAAGTCATGAACATTGCGTATGTCTATGGTGTCAAACTCAGCGCCGACGGTAGCCTATTGTTTCAGCCATCCACCAATGGCATTGACGTGTTAGACGGCAGACTCGGAAACTTAGTGAACCGCATTGTTCTGTCGGTGTCTCTCTCTCCCAACTACGATGCACTCGTCGCTGATGGCAAAGACAATGTCCTGATCGCAATAACTGGGACTGGTGATGGAATCGCCATCGTGGACCTAACGTCAATTAAGGAGCCACCGGCGCTCCAATACGCGAGAAGGCTGGGTTCTAAATCCAGCCCGGATATTAATTGGAGGCACACGCGCTCGGATTCTGGTATCCAGAATCAAACTAACAGACGAGCGAATACTTTACCCTCGACTGGCCGTAGAATTCCGCACGTCACAAAATCGATTTTCTCGGCCTCTCGCCCAAGATCAGCTCGTGATAGGTAGGAACACCGCAGAATGGTTTCGTAAGAAGGTGTTACGCACTGCCCGGCAGAAGGCGTGGTGCATATTCCATCCCGTCCTGTTCTCACCCCCTCATCGGTTTGACCGTCTCGGTGGAAGTCCATACACTTGTGGGTAGTTTCCGGCGGGCATGACACTGATGCTGTGGAGGATTTGCTGAGTTTGCGATTGCGAGGCTTATTCCTTGCGGCCCTGTTGGGGCTGATGGCGTCGTTGTGTGCGGGGCAGGATTCGGCTCCGCAGAATCTGCCTTCGGCTCCGCAGGATCAGCCCTCGGAGAGCTCGTCTCGGACTTCACAAGAGCAATCTCAGGAAGCGCAGCCACCGGCGAATCAGCCCGCTCAAAAGCCTGCTCAGCCGAGTTCGTCCCGGCAAAAGGAACCCCAGCAGAAGCAGCCGGCGCCTTATCAGCCTTCGGGAAATTCGGGTCCAATCACGCTCGATAACAGTGAGACTATTTTCTCCTTTCTCACCGCGCTCAATACCTGCGGCTATGACCTGGATTTAACGATTTCTGATGCAACGCGCAGCAATGTGAGGGCTGAGGTGCAGAGGAACCTTGCGGAGTCGCAGGAGGCGCGCGCGGCGCAGGCGGCGGTGTGCGATTTCTACCAGAAACATGCGGCATCGGACGCCACTCGCAATTTGTCGCAGTATATTTCGCTGGCGTTGTACGCGGATGGTGCTCCGCACTTTATGCCGCGCATGAAAGAGGAGGATTTGCCTCCGGATGCGGCGCAGATTGCGGGTTTCGGTATGTTGATGGAACATTTTTACGAGAAGGCGGGAGTGCATTCGATCTGGGAGCGGCACCGCAAGGATTACGCGGAGGCGGTGCGGCGTTATCACGAACCGCTGGCCAAGATGGTGCTGGACACCGAGGTTTACCTGAAGCAGCCTTCCGCGCAGTATTTGGGGCGAACGTTCACGATTTATCTCGACTTCATGGGTTCGCCGAATGAGACGGACGCGCGAAACTACGGCACAGCTTATTATGTGGTGGTGTTTCCGGCTCCGAACTCGGCTCCGAACTCGCCGTCGGGAGCGGCGGCGCAATCTGGGCTGAAGATGGACCAGATTCGGCATACGTTTCTACATTACGAGATGGATCCGCTGGCGGAGAAACATTACAGTTCCATCCAGCGGCTCAAACCGTTGCTGCAATCGGTGAGCCGGGCTCCGCTGGAGGAGAGCTTCAAGACTGACATCTCGCTGCTGGTAACGGAATGCCTGGTGCGGGCGATTGAGATTCGCACGGGCGGCAAAACCGAAGAACCGATGCGAGCCCAGGCAGTGGATGATGCGGTGAAGCAGGGATATATTCTGACGCGGTACTTTTACGATGCGGTGGTTGCTTTCGAAAAAGATCCGGTGGGGATTCGAGGAGAGTATGGCAGCATCCTCGATAATGTGGACTTAAAGAAAGAGGAGAGAGCGGCGGCGGAGGTTCAGTTTGCGAAGGTGGCTTCGCCGGAACTGGTACGGTTGTCGCGTCCAGAAGAGCGGCGGATGCTGATCACGGCGGAGAAGCGGTTGGCGGCGGGCGATCCCAAGGGTGCGCAGGAATTGGCGCAAACCGCACTCGAAAGAAAAATCGGGGACCAGGGGCGGGCGCTGTTTATCCTGGCGGAAGTGGCTGTGGCGAATAAGAATCGGGATGGAGCACAAGATAATTTTCAGAAAGCAATCGCCGCGTCGAAAGATCCGACCGTGGTGGGATGGTCGCATGTGTATCTGGGAAGAATTTTGGATATGAAAGAAGAGCGCGAGGCGGCGTTGCAGGAGTATCAGGCTGCGTTGAATATGGCCGGAGGATTGCCGGAGATCAAGACAGCCGCCGAGCGAGGTCTGCAGCGGGCGTATGAGCCTCCGGCTAAGCCGCAGCCGCAGCAATAGTACGGTTTGCTCAAAGAACCTCCCAAGAAATCTTTACCACAGAGGACACAGGATTCGAGGTCGAGTCGGGGAAAGCTGAAATCGTGAGAGCCTAAGGAGAAAGTATGAAGCGAGCTGCAATTCTTATTGCGATGATGGGGATATCAGTTTGGGGTTTCGCGCAGAGTACTCCTGCGCAGAGTGCGCCCGCGGGGCAGGCAAGCGGACAAACGCCAGGGCAAGCAGCTGCGCCGGCAGGAAAGCGTCCGCCGCAGGCAAAGACACAAGAGGAGTTCAAAGCGTACAACGACGCGGCGGCCTTAACTGATCCCGCAGCCCAAGAGAAAGCAGCCGGCGATTTTGCAACGAAATTTCCAGACAGCGAGTTGCGCCCTTTGCTCTACAAAGCTGTGATGCATGGATATCAGGGGGCGAACAATGCCGACAAAATGATGGCCATGGCGGAGAAGATTCTGACCTACGACGCGGACGATCCGGAGGCGCTGTTGGGAGTTTCTCAAGTGCTGGCGGAGCGCACGCGCGATACCGATCTGGATCGGGACCAGAAGCTGGCGGAAGCCACCAAAGATGCGCAGCGCGCGCTGGTTACTGTCGATACAGATATTCCTACCGCAGGACTGCCGCAGGAACGGGTCGATGCGTTCAAAGGTTTTATACGTTCGGAGGCTTATGCAATTTTAGGAACGATCGAGTTCAATAAGAAAGCCTGGGCGGACGCGGAAGGAGATTTGAGAAAGTCGATTGATGCGTTCCCACAGCAGGTCGATCCGATCGCGGTATTCCGACTCTCGGTGGCGCTGGATATGCAGAGCAAATATCCCGAGGCGCTGAGATACGCCAATCAGGCAGTGGAGTTGACGAAGGAAGGCACGAATGCCGGGGATGCCGCGCGTAAGGAGAAAGATCGCCTGACCCAGTTGAGCGGCGGCGGCGCTCCACCCGCTAAGAAGTGACCGAAGAGTTATTCGTACCATCACCATGAAAGAAAGGGAAATCACCGCACTGGAGTCGGCGTTGGGCTACCACTTCCGCCGCCGGGGCGTGATTGAACAAGCCCTCACGCACAGCTCGCAGGCGCGGGAACTGGAGTCCCAGCAGCCCGGAGACAGCAAGTATAAGGTCAACGACAACGAGCAGTTGGAGTTTTTGGGCGACGCGATTCTGTCTCTGGTCACAAGCGAAGAGTTGTTCCAGCGCTTTCCCCAATTTCGCGAGGGCGAGCTCTCAAAATTGCGCGCCCATGTGGTGAGTGAACGGCATCTGATCCGGGTAGCACAACGATTGGAGCTGGGACACTATCTCCGGCTGGGACGCGGGGAAGAAAAGAGCGGAGGACGCAGCAAGACAGCCCTGCTGGTGGACGCGCTGGAAGCGATCCTGGCGGCCATCTATCTCGATGGGGGAATGGAGCCGGCGCGCGAATTCATCCTGCGGGAAATCCTGGCGCCGGAGCTGGCAAGCATGGAGCGCGACGGCGGCGCGCTGCCCATGACCGATTTCAAGTCGGCGCTGCAGGAAACTCTGCAGGGATTGGGAATGGCACAGCCCTCGTATGTTTTGGTGCAGCAAGCGGGACCGGAACATAACAAGACGTTTACCGTGGAGGTCCGTCTGAATACAAAGAACGGCGAAGGCGGGGCGGAGTTCGTGGGAAGAGCACAGGGCTCGACCAAGAAAACGGCCGAGCAGGACGCCGCGCGGCAGTTACTGGCTTATCTGGCTTCGCGACCTCAATCGGGGGGAGCCAAAGTGGCGCGGGGAGCACGGTCCGAGGATAAGTAGAGTTGTTGCAGAAGCAGAGTATGAATTCTCCAGATCACCTTCCCGTGGAACGTCTCCCTGAACAGGCTATTCCCGACCAGGCTATTCCTGAGCAGACTCTTCCGGGCCAGCGCCTTCCCGATGAGGATGTTCGCGATCGTTCTCTTAATCATTCTCTCAATCATTCGGGAACGGCGGTAGCTTTGGGTACGGACGCGATCGGTTCGTTGCAGTCGTTGCTCGGAACGGTGGTGATCGCGGTGTTTGTTATCACGTTCATCGTGCAAGCGTTTCAGATTCCTTCACCCTCGATGGAGAATACGCTGCTGGTGGGCGATTACCTGTTGGTGGACAAGCTCTGCTACGGGGGAGGCGTGGGCGATCACGTAATGCCTTACCGGCGGGTGCGGCGCGGCGACATTGTGGTGTTTCACTATCCGATCACCCCGGCGCAGCATTTTGTGAAACGCGTAATTGGGGTGCCGGGCGACCGTGTGCGGCTGGTGAACAAGCAGGTTTTTGTGAACGGAGTTGCGTTGAAAGAGCCTTATGCTCATTTCACCCGGCCGGCGAACGATTTATTTCGGGACAATTTTCCAAGGCTTGATGTGGCGCCGGGCGAGACTCCGGACTGGTGGCTGCTACTGCGCAAGTTGGTAGAGGATGGGCAGCTCATCGTTCCCGAGGGTCATTACTTTGTGATGGGAGACAATCGTGACGATAGTTATGACAGCCGGTATTGGGGATTTGTGCCCGGAGCGAATATTATTGGGCGGCCGCTGCTGATTTACTGGTCGGTGCGCGGCGCTGAGGGGGAGAGTATAACGCCCTCTTCGGTAGGTGATAAGCTTTACCACTTCGCTTACGCATTCACTCATTTGTTTCAAATTACGCGCTGGAACCGCACGCTGCGGCTGGTGAATTAGAGGCCGTGGTAGGGCCTGATAGCGACGGATTCAGGCGCCTAAAGTCGAGTTCTAAGGTCTGGCGCTCAGGGCGTGCATTGATGCGTGCCCTGACACACAACCTAGCCGAGGGGCGAGGTGCGAAGGTTGAGAAAGCTTTCCCACGTGCTGGGAAAAGATTGGACGGAATAATTGGTGGCTAAGAAAGATAACAAAGCGAAGGACGAGGTCGAAGAGAAACCGCGCGAGACTACAGTGGAATTCCTGGCCTCGCTGGCCGCAGTGCTGGTGACGGGACTGTTCATCATCACTTTCGTGGTGCAGGCGTTCGAGATTCCCTCCAGTTCGATGGAGGATACGCTGCTGATCGGCGACCACGTCTTCGTGAACCGCGTCCAGTTCGCGCCGCAGACTGCGTCTGTGGGACCGGTGCTTCCTTACAGGCAAGTGCGGCACGGCGACATTGTGGTGTTTCTACATCCCGACGCGGCTTACACAGGAACTTACGTTGTGAAACGGATTATCGGCGTTCCCGGCGATCGGATTCACCTGCGCAATGGCGAGGTCTATCGCAACGGGGAGAAACTGAACGAGCCCTATATAAACCATGATCGGGATGAGCCGTCAGATTTCTATCGCAACAATTTCCCCGCAGTGCCGCCCTCGGACCCGAACATTTCTCCGATCTGGGAGACGGAGTTGCCCTCGCACATTCAAGGGGATGATCTTGTAGTGCCACCCGGCCGCTACTTCGCCATGGGCGACCACCGTGGCGTAAGCCTGGACAGCCGCTACTGGGGCTTCATTCCGAAGGAGAACATAATCGGACGTCCCATGTTCATTTACTGGTCGTTTGATACGCCGAGCGACCAGTATCGCAAGACCGATTTCGGAGATCGCATTGGCTTCCTGGCGCACGTGGTGTTGCACTTCTTCGATGAAACGCGTTGGAAGCGAACGCTGAAAGTAGTGCGGTGAAGATCTACTCGCCCAAGCGCCGGATGGTGATCGCGGCAGTTGTGATTCTGCTTGTGCTATTTCTCATGCGACCTGGGGCGTCGTCTCTCAAAGCGCGTATCGCGAACTCCATCAGCCTTGCCGTAGCCCGGCCGGTGGAGGTGGGTTCGGTTCATCTTCGATTCCTGCCGCCCAGCTTTGATCTCGAAAATCTGGTGATCCATGAAGATCCGGAGTTCGGAGCGGAGCCCATGTTGCGGGCTCCGGAGGTCACGGCCGTGGTGCGTTTGACCTCTCTGCTGCGCGGACGGCTGGACATTGCGCGCCTCGAACTGACAGAGCCGAGCTTGAACCTGGTGCGGCGACCGGGCGGACGCTGGAACTGGGAGGCGCTGCTGGAACGCACGGCGCGCACGCCGCTGGCACCAACCGCGAAATCGAAGTCAGAAGCGCGGCCAGGATTTCCCTATATTGAAACCAGTTCGGGCCGCATTAATTTCAAGGTTGGACAGGAAAAAAAACCATACGCGCTTTTGAATGCAGACTTCGCCTTGTGGCAGGAATCGGAGAACACGTGGGGAGTGCGGCTAAAAGCACAACCACTGCGCACTGATATGAGCTTAAATGACGCCGGCCTGTTGCGGATGAACGGGACCTGGCAGCGGGCTGGGAGTCTGCGTGAAACACCGCTGCAGTTCAGCGTGGAGTGGGACCAGGTGCAACTGGGGCAACTGACCAAGCTGGTGTCGGGGAATGATAAGGGCTGGCGTGGAGCGGTTCGCCTGGATGCAACTCTCAAAGGTACTCCGGCAGCGATGCTGGTGGCTGCGGATACATCGATCGAGAACTTCCATCGTTACGACATATCGAGCGCCGCCGGAATGCGGCTGACCGCACATTGCGATGGCAGATATAGCTCATTGGATAATATGGTGCACGAAATCCTGTGCAGCGCGCCTGTGGGCACTGGCATGATTATGCTGCGTGGCGATGCGGGGCTACCGGGAGTCCACCGGGTTGATCTGATCCTGAATCTTGAAAGCGTTCCCATGACAGCTGTGGCGCAACTGGCTCGACGCGCCAAGAAAAACATTCCTGCAGATCTCGTAGCCACGGGAAGTGTGCAGGCGGATGCCACGATGAAAGAAGACGCCGCTTCGCTGCGAGGACCGGAGTTTCAGGGCGAGGGTGAGATTACCGATCTCCGCGTGCAATCGGCGAGCGCGAAAGTTGACCTGTCTCCGGGGAGCATCCCGTTTGTCCTCACCTCGTTGAGCATGGCTACATCATTGAAGAAGGATTCGGTTCGGCGTTTGAAGAACGAAGTTTTGACGCCTCAAGACGAACTGGGGGTGGAATACGGACCCTTCCCGGTAGCACTCGGACGACCCACTCCCGCGCTGGTGCGAGGCTGGGTTGCGCGGTCGGGTTATGGAATGGTTGTACGCGGAGAAGGAGAAGTCGCGCATACCCTACGCGTTGCCAGTCTTTTGGGACTCCCAGCGATGAAGGCCAACGTTGCGGGCGTGGCCCAGATGGAATTGCTCATCGCGGGGTCGTGGGCGACAAGTGTGTCAGGAGCTTCGTCTGACTTTTCTTTGCCGGAAGTAAGCGGAACTGTCCAACTGCACAACTTGCGCGCAATCGTACAAGGAGTGAATGAGCCGATCGAAATTTCATCCGGCGAATTGGAGCTTTTGCGAGATGAAGTGCGCATGGAGAAGTTGAGCGCGCGGGCAGCGGAGGCGCAATGGACTGGGTCAGTGAGTTTGACCCGCGGTTGTGGAACGCCTGGAGCTTGCCTGGTTCGCTTCAATTTGAATACCGAAGAAGTGGGATTGAGTGGTTTGCATAAGTGGCTGAGTTCACCACCAAGCCAGCGCCGATGGTACCAGATGCTAACCGCCGCCGAACCTGTGCCACCATCGTTCTTACGGAATTTGTGGGCGTCCGGCAAAGTGAGTGCGGGCCGGTTGCTGATTCACAATCTGGTTGCAAATCGTGTGTCCGCTGCTCTTGACCTGGAGCATGGGAAACTTAAAATTTCTGATTGGCGAGCAGAGTTGTTGGGAGGAAAACATCGCGGCGATTGGCAGGTGGATTTCTCGGCAGGCTCTCCTCTCTATACAGGGGCTGGAACTCTGACGGCTGTTTCGCTGGAGCAGATCGCCGATGCGATGCATGATTCGTGGATTTCTGGAACTGCGAGCGGAACTTATCAACTCACCGCGTCAGGCCGGGATTCGCAGACGTTCTGGCAATCGGCCGAGGGGGGATTGCAATTTGATTTGCGTGATGGAGTTTTGTCCCATATTTCGCTAGCGAGTGATGAGCAGCCTTTCCGACTCGTGCGCTGGCAGGGTCACGCTCATCTGCGTGATGGGGCGATTGAGATCGACAAGGGGCAGATGGTCTCGTCGTCGGGAGCGTATGAGATTAGCGGCACGGCATCCTTCGGACGGGTGCTGGATGTCAAACTTATTCAGGGTTCGGAGAGCAAGCCGGCGCTGGCGGGTTCGATGGTTTACAGCATCACGGGAACGCTGGCTGAGCCGCGCGTGGCGTTGACTCCCGCGCCGGAAACCCAAGCGCAATTGAAACCGTAAGGGAGAACGTTTCGGGCTTCGCCCGAACGGACAGCCGAGGGCGGCTGTCCCCACACAACCGAGGGCTACCCCCACACAGCCGAGGGCGGCTGTCCCTACACGAACTGTGCTACTGCACATAGCCTGGGCCGCGCAGAGCTTTCCCTGGCAGCATTCCCGTCATTTTTCCTCCATCGATCACGGGCACGCCATTCACGAGAACCCACTCCATGCCTTCGGAAAGCTGATTGGGATTGTCGAATGTGGCGAGATCGCGCACGGTTGCGGGATCGAAGATGACTATGTCGGCCCACATGCCAGCTTTTAGAACGCCGCGGTCGGTGAGGCGAAGACGCTGCGCGGGCAGCGCCGAAAATTTGCGGATGGCGTCTTCGAGCGTAAGCACTTTTTCTTCTCGAACATACTTGCGCAGGATGCGCGGGAACGTGCCATAGGCGCGGGGATGAGGATGTTCCTGGCCAAGAATTCCTTCAGGCGAGGTTCCGGAGGAGTCATTGTCAATGGCGACCCAGGGCTGCTGCAGCGCCAGCGTCACATCGGGCTGCGACATTCCGAAAACCGCCACGTCGGCATACGGATCGTCGATGAGGAAATCCAAGAGCGCATCCATTGGATCTTTTTTCCAGAGCTTGGCGATTTCGGAAAGGCGCTTGCCTTGCAGAGGAAGCATCTTGGGATTCTGCACGACACCGATCATGACGGCATCCGGGCCGGGAATTTCCTGCCATTCGTTGTCCCAATCTTCCTTCGAATCCTTGGAGGGCGTGAGCATATCTTTACGGATGCGCTCGCGGGTGGCGGGGTCTTTGAGGCGCTCGACGAGCTTCGCGGCGCCACCGTCGTGAGCCCACGGCGGAACGAAGGCCGAGAAATCGTTGAACCAGGCGGTGTAAGCGTAGGTGTCGGCGGTGATGTCGGCGCCACTGGCGCGCGCGGTATTAATCTTGGCGACGACTTCGGGCATGCGTCCCCAGTTATTTTTTCCGGCGACCTTGATGTGCCATATTTCCACGGGAACGTGAGCCTCGCGGCCGATGCGCAGGGCTTCGTCGATGGCATCGAGCACGGAATCACTTTCATTGCGCATGTGGGTGGCATAGATTCCGCCGAACTTGCCGCCTTCGGCGGCGAGCGCGATCAGTTCGTCAGTCTTGGCGTAGGGTGCGGGAGCGTATTCGAGCGCGGTCGAGACACCGACGGCCCCGTCTTTCATGGCATCACGCACCAGCGCTTTCATTTGCTCGAGTTGCTCGGGTGATGGCTGCTTGTTATCGTCGCCCAGGACCATGCGGCGAACCTGCGTCGCTCCGACATAGCTGGCGAGGTTGATGCCCATGCCCTGCTTTTCGAGACGGGCAAAATATTGACGGAACGTGCGCCAGTCGGGAGTGATGTGGTAGTGCTCGTAGCCGGGACGATCGCTCTGAATGATGGCGTCGTTGAGCGGCGCGATGGATCCGCCCTCGCCGGTGATCTCGGTGGTAATTCCCTGAAAGATTTTTGAAGGCAGGCGCGGTTCGACCAGGATCGTAAGTTCGGACTGGCCAAGCATGTCGATGAAGCCGGGCGCGACGACTTTGCCGCCGGCATCGATCGTGCGCTTGCGCGGCGCGGAGGTTAAATTGCCGATGGCGGCGATTTTTCCGTCGCGAATACCGATGTCTCCCGAGTACCAGGGAGAGCCGGTGCCGTCGATGATGTGTCCGTTGGTGATGACAAGATCGAAAGTGTGGGTTGATTGTGCGGAGGCCGGGAGCGTGACGGCGAGGAGAGTGACCGCCAGCGCGAAATTTAGTTTATGGAGCTTCATCCTTATTTCCTTCCGTGTCGTCACCTCAGCGGCTAAAGACGGTTAGGAACGAACAATCCTTACCGCAGCGCTGAAAGCGCTGCGCCACCCAAAATCGTGCTCACGCTAGTGAACCGCGGCGATGCGAAATTGTTCCCAACGCGATCCAGATTCCGAGGGCGATCCATTCGTAGATTGTGAAATGGCCGGGAATCACGGGAACGATTTTCATCAGCAGCATTGCGATGGCCACGAGCAATCCAAGACCGGCGACGAGGTATTCGGCTGCCGACAATCTCAGTTGGCCGGGCAGCGAACCCGCACGTCCCAGGCGGAGATATGCGGCGCATGTTGCCGCCCATCCGATTGCGCAGGCGACCGAGCCGACTTCAGTGATGGGCACCAGGATCGCGTCTCCGAGGAGCATACACGCGGCCGTTGCCAGGCCGATACAGAGCACTGCGACCGACGGCGTTTGGTGGTGAGGATGGATGGCTCCCGCGTGTTCGACGATGAGACGGCGGCGTCCTAGAGCGAACACCATACGGCTGGCGGCTACGAAGTTTCCGTTGAAGCATTTGACCAGTGAGAGCACAGCCGCCACCAGTATGACGTTGACGATCCAGCGCGAGCCTATCGCATTTTGAAAAGCGACGGCGGTCATAAATTTTTCGCTGGTCAACTCACGCCAGGGTGCAACGTATGCTACTGCGGCGATGATGATTGTGTAAAAGAGAATTCCGACGAGGACGGCCATCCAGATGGCTTTAGAAAATGCTTGCGAGCGAAACTCAGGAGCAGACTCTTCCGCGGCCTTGCTCACGGATTCAAATCCCGTCATGAAATATGGGACGATCTGAAGCACGAGCAGAAACGACACCAGCGGCGCATGGGTAAAAAGCGGCGGGAAGTTACGCGGCGATCCTTTGCCTAGTCCTAGCGCGATAATAACAATGAATAGAGCCAGCGTGGCGAACGCCGTCCAGTTCTGAAAGGTCGCGCTGAGGCGGATGCCGCGATAGTTTAGCGTGGTGAGCAGCGCGGTGAGGCCGAGGCCAATGATGAGGTGCGGGAGATAAACGGGGCGTCCGGCGATGCGGTAGAGTTCGAACGAATCGAGTGGCGGGACGATGTAGCCGGCGATGCGGCCTACGGCGACGGCCTCCCAGGGGCAGACGATGAAGTAGGCGAGCATCATCATCCATCCGGTGGAGAAACTGATGGGTCGCGAGAAGGCGGCCGCGGTGTAGGCGATTTCGCCGGCTGCGTCGGGCATGGCGGCTACCAATTTGCCGTAGACCCAGCCGATCGGGAATAGCAATGCGCCACCGATGGTGAAGCTGAGAAGTGCGCCCAGCGCGCCGCCACGCAGCAGCCAGTCGTCCATGACCACGAGCCAGCCGACGCCGACCATGGTGCCCCAGCCCAGCGTGAAGTAATCGGTGAGGCGGAGTTTGCGGGCGAGATGGGACATCGGGTGCGCGAATTATAAGGCATCGGCAGAGCTGTCATGCGGAAATGCCCACCGTAGGAAACGCTGATCGAGCTTCGCTCGATAGGACAGCCGAGGGCGGCTGTCCCCACACGAGCATGATAGTATCGACATTACCCTCGCATGATGTGCCAGCTGGAAATGTGAAAGAATTTTTCTGTTGTGCCTCTTGATTTGCGACTCGTTGAAAACGGATGACACCTTCCACCAACTTGCGAAAACGCGTGCTTAGCGGCATGCGTCCAACTGGGAAACTGCACCTGGGCAACTACGTTGGCGCGCTCGACAACTGGGTGCGCATGCAGGACGAGTACGAGTGTTTCTTCGTGATTGTCGACTGGCACGCGCTGACGACCGATTATGCCGACACGTCGCGGGTGAAAGAAAACTCGATTGAGGTTGCGCTCGACTGGCTGGCGGCGGGGCTCGATCCGGAAAAATCCGTGATTTTCATTCAGTCGCACGTTCCGGCACACGCCGAACTGCATCTGCTACTTTCGATGATCACACCCTTGGGCTGGCTGGAGCGGGTTCCCACATATAAGGAGCAGCGCGAGAACATCAAGGACAAAGACCTGGGAACCTACGGGTTTCTCGGCTATCCGGTGCTCCAGGCGGCGGACATCTTGATGTACAAGGCAGATGTGGTTCCGGTGGGCGAAGACCAAGTGGCGCACGTGGAACTGACACGGGAAATTACGCGACGCTTCAATGGGTTTTACGGGAGGCGGGGAGATGTTTTCCCTGAGCCGCAGTCGCTGCTCACACGCGCACCGAAATTACCTGGCACCGATGGGCGCAAGATGTCGAAGTCATATGGCAATGCGATTTTGCTGACCGACCCGGAGCCAGTGGTGCGGCAAAAATTGAAGACGATGGTGACCGATCCGGCGCGAGTAAGGCGATCCGATCCGGGGAATCCGGATGTGTGCCCGGTTGGCGATCTGCACAAGATTTTCAGCAACAAGGAAACGATGGCCAAGGTGAACGCGGGCTGCCGGTCGGCGGGCATCGGATGCATCGAGTGCAAAGGATGGGCCGCCGATGCGCTGGTGCAGTTGCTGAATCCGATGCAGGAGCGGCGCAAGAAATTCGAGGAAAATCCACGGCTGGCTTGGGATATTCTTGAGGCAGGCTCGGAACGGGCGCGTAAAGTGGCGGCCAAAACCATGGAAGGGGTGCGCAGCGCGATGGGAATGTCGCTTGCGTATGAGCCTTCGGCGGTGAATGATGGGAAGTAGCATGAAAAACAGAATCGCTACATCAGCGGACGCCGGGCCGGAGACTCTTCCATTTGTGGTTGCGAATCATCCCATCGCTGGAAAAGCGAATCACGAATCAGAGAGTAAGCCGGCGAGGAACGAGAAGGAAGAGAGCGATTCTCCATTTGCGGTTTCGGTGACCGACGTATATGAGGGTCCGCTGGACCTGCTGCTTGATTTGATTCGTAAGCAGGATATCGACATCTACGACATTCCTATCGCCCGCATCACTGAGCAGTATCTGGCATACGTGGAAAAGATTCGCGAGCTGGACGTGAATGTAGCGGCCGATTTTATCTATATGGCCGCCGTGTTGATACACATTAAGTCGAAGATGCTGCTGCCGCGCGATCCGTCGGCGAAGGCCGAGGAGTTGGAAGATCCGCGAACCGAACTGGTGAACCGGCTGCTGGAGCATGAGAAGTTCAAGTCAGCGGCGCAGATGCTTTTACAGAAACAGCAGATTGAAGATGCCGTGCTGACGAATCCTGCGTTGAAGGAATTTATCGACGCCGAGGGCACTGAGGCGCAGATCGCGGTAGACGTGATCGATCTGGTGAAAACATTTCAGCAAATCCTGGAGCGCGTGCGCACGCGTCCCATGATTAATGTTGATGAGGAAACCGTCACGGTTGGGCAGATGATTGATTATCTGCGGCGAAGGCTGGCGCTGGAATCGCGGCCCATCCGGCTGAAGCAACTTCTCATGCGCGTGGAGTCGCGCCAGGCGCTGGTGTGCATGTTTCTGGCACTGCTTGAAATGGTACGGCTGCAGGCAATTCAGGTTCGGCAGGATCGGTTGTTCGGGGAGATTGCGGTGCGCAAACATGTTGGGTTCGACGCCATAATGAGCGAGCAGGCGGCAGTACGCGATGACTGGAGATAGGTTTGGCGGTTCGGAGCGACGAAGGTGACGGTCCCGCGATCACGGGAGATCCTTCGCTACGCCTGAAGAACGGCTACGCTCAGGATGACGCCGGCAATCTTAGAAACTGATTTATGAGTTTAAAAGCTCAACTCGAAGCCATTATTTATGCGGCGGAGACTCCGATCACGCTGGAGCAGTTGGTTCAGCTCGTCAGGGAGTCGGTGACCGCCGAAGGCGCAGCTGACGAAATTGAGGTGAAGTCGCGTGTGCGGACGACGCTCGAGGAATTGGTATCCGATTACGGCAGCCAGGATCACGGCATTGAGATTCGGCAGGTAGCAGGCGGGTACCGCATGTCCACGAAACCCGAGCAACATGAGATGGTGCGCAGCTTTGCCAAGAGTTTGAAGCCGCCGATCCGGCTGTCGTTACCCGCGTTGGAGACGCTGGCTGTGATTGCCTATAAGCAGCCGGCGACCGTGCCTGAGATTAACGAGATTCGCGGCGTGGATTCTGGCGGGGTGATTGCCACGTTGCTTGATCGCAAACTGATTACCACAGTCGGCCGCAAGCAGGTAATTGGGCGGCCTATCCTTTACAAGACCACGAGGGAATTCCTGATGCGCTTTGGGCTGAAGGATGTGAACGAGTTGCCCAGCATGGAGGAGTTCGAAAAGTTGGTGGCGGAATCGTTCCAGGGCGAGATGATTGCGGCGGAAGAGGTGGTGCAGGCGGGCGAGTCGGCGTCGGAAGAGATTGCGGAGTCGGCGGCGCAGAAAGAATAGCCGCGGAGAAGTATGACCACGGGGGCTGAAGCCCGCAATCATTGGGACGCCTTACGCGGCGCTGAAGCGCCGCTCTTCCACGTCATTGCCGGCCTCACGGAATCTCTTGGGTGCTCCTGAAGGTGCGGTCTTCTTTTAGCAATTTCACGGCGCGACTGGAAGTCGCCTTTCAAAACAGATCTCTGGACAACTCCCGAAATGCCCGCTGAACGCCTACAGAAAATTATTGCCGCGGCTGGAATTGCTTCCCGACGCAAAGCCGAAGAACTGATCAGCGCGGGGCGTGTGAAGGTGAATGGAGCCGTGGTAACGGAACTGGGAAGCAAGGCGGACGCGGAGACCGATCACATTCGCGTTGACGGAAAACTATTGCAGGCCGCAGAGCACCATGTCTACCTGGTGCTGAATAAACCCAGAGGCTACGTCACGACGGTGAGCGATCCGGAAAACCGGCCGACGGTGATGCAATTAATTCGCGGCGTGAAGAAGCGCGTCTATCCCGTGGGACGGCTGGATTATGCCAGCGAAGGACTGCTGCTTCTAACCAATGATGGTGCGCTCGCGAATAAGTTGATGAAGGCAGCATCGCAGGTGCCTAAGACTTACGTGGTGAAAGTTGCAGGAACTCCGAGCAACGATGCGCTGGAGAAATTGCGCGGAGGAGTTTCGATCGCCACAGAAGATGGACGGCGGGTGCGCACTGCGCCGGCGGGCATCCGGTTGGTTAAGGAAGCCAACAACCCGTGGTACGAGGTCACGCTGATCGAGGGGCGTAATCGAGAAATCCGGCGCATGTTCGAGAAAGTCGGACACCATGTGGAAAAGATCAAGCGCGTCCGCTACGGGCCGCTTAAGCTCGACGTTCCGCCAGGGGAGTTCCGAGCCCTGACTGAGCAGGAGGTTGATCGTCTACGCACTGCCTGCAACAAACCGATAGCGCGCGCAAAGCCTTCCGTGGCATGATGCGGCAAGCATGAGCCGATTTTTTGACCTGGTCTCCACCCCCGCCCGCGACATGGGCACAACCAATGCGCCCGACGCAACACTGGCCGCTTTCGAACGCCGTTCGCGGCTGATTAAACTCGATTCCAACGAAAATCCTTTTGGACCTTCGGAGCGTGCCATCGATGCTATGAGGAGCATGTTGCCGAAGGTGAATTCCTATCCTGACGACGACTGCGGACCGCTGCGACTGAAACTGGCCATGCATCACGATTTGCAGTTGGAGCAGGTTATGGTGACAGCGGGATCTACTGGGCTGTTGAGTCTGCTTTGCCAGACGCTGCTGGCGCGGGGATTGAATGCGGTGACCAGCGAGCGGTCGTTCATCGTGTACTCGATGGTTGTGCAGGCGACGGGAGCGCATCTGATCGAAGCGCCGATGCGCAAAGACAAGGACGTAGACGCCATCGATCTCGATGCGGCTCTCGCGGCGATCGACGCGAACACGCGCATCGTCTTCTTAGCAAACCCTAACAATCCCACGGGGACGATGCTGGAATCGGCCGTGGTGGAGCGCTTTCTGGCGCAGGTTCCGGGGCACGTCGTCGTGGTACTGGATGAGGCTTACTACGAGTTCGCGATGCATTTCGCGACGCTGCGGCGGCTTCAGTATTCGAACTCGCTGGAGTACGTCCGGCAGGGCGCGAGCGTAGTGGTGCTGCGAACGTTTTCAAAGGCGCATGGGCTCGCCGGACTGCGCGTAGGTTACGGTATGGGCCCGCCCGAATTGTTAGGATATTGCGCGCGCATGCGCAACACGTTCTCTGTGTCATCCATGGCGCAGGCGGCGGCGATGGCGGCCCTTGACGACCGCGATCACATTGTACGCGTGGTTGAGAGCAATGCGGTGCAATCCCGATTTCTGGCACAGGGACTGTCAGGGCTGGGGTACCGCGTGGTCCCCACTTCGGGGAATTTTCTGTTCTGCGATCTGGGAAAAGATGCGGCAACTTTCGCCAACCGGCTACAGGAAGAAGGCATTGCCGTGCGGCCGCTCGGACCCTGGGGTGCGCCGAATTGCATTCGAGTGACGATTGGCACGCCCAAGCAGAATGAAGATTTCATGAATGCGGCGCGGCGGATGGAGTCGGCGGCGGGCACCGCATCTCGAGTTTGAGGAGAGAGAATAAACGAACTGTCGTCGAGTTGCGGTTCCCCCACACTGGCTCACTTCTTACGCCGGTTCTTGCGAAGCGCGTCCAACATGGCGGCGATGCGTTTCTCGCGGGTTGCCGGCCGTTTCGCGCCATCGATTTCCCGCACATATTCTTTTTGATGGGTGAAGGAAAGCTCGGGCCAGGACTCCCTGGCCTTGGCGTCGTTGTCGATGATCTTCTTCAAGTAGGCCGGAACGTCGACCTTCCGTTCCTCTTCGTCAATTTCCATAACGACGCTGACGGTGTCGCCGGCCTTGCAGTTGCCGCCGGCGCGCATTTGAGCGTTGACCGCCATCATGTGGCCATCGCCCATGTTCATTAGCGAACTGCGAAAGGGGAAACCGTTGATGGTGCCTTTGACGGGAACGCGGCCTTTCCGCTGGAAAACTTCGACCACGTCGAAGGGAGGTTTGAGGGCCGCCACTTCGGAATCTGGCTGACCGATCAGCTTCACTTTGAACTTATGTTGCGTCATCGCGAGGCTCCTTATTATTTAGTGTCGTGATTCTTGAGTGTCGTGGTTTTCAGGCCTGCACGCAGCAGCGACAATGAGCAACAATGCAATCCACAAACTTGTTCGATTGCGGTCTCGGAATTTTAATGTCGGAATTTTAATGTCAAAGATCGACCCCTATGTGAGCGTTGCGACCCTCGCGGCGCCGTAAAGTCCCGCGTCGCTTCCCAGCAAGGCAAGGGTAATAACGGTTTTTCGCTCCTCGAGGCTTTGGGCTAGCGCAGATGCGGCGTCGGGGTTTACCGTAGCAAGTCCAGGGTTGCTGTGGGCACCGGCAGCGGCCGAGCTTTTCTCGGCACTTTGCTCGGCCTGGACAGCCGAGGGCGGCCGTCCCCACACGGATTGGGGAGCGGTAGCGGCATAGACCAGAGATCGCTCTCGGAGTTCCTCGAACATAGCGGGAGCGTAGGCGTCCCATGCGCTCGAAACGCCTCCACCGAGGACGAACATTTCGAGATTCAAAACGTTGACTAGGCCGGCGAGCAGCAGGCCGAGGTAGCGGCCGAAGGTGCGAAAGATGCGGCGGGCGTGTTCGTCACCCTGGAGCGCGAGGTTGTAAACGGACTTCGCGCCAAAATCGGCATCGGACGAGGCTGCTTTAGCGAGCGCTGTCGCATCTCCGCCGGCGATTGCTTCCCGTGTCATTCGCATAATGGCAGTGGCAGAAGCGTATTGTTCGGCGCATCCGCGATTGCCGCAGCCACAAAGGTATCCTTCGGGTTCGACGGTCACGTGCCCAAATTCGCCAGCCATACCATTCATGCCGTGCCAGATCTTTCCTCCAAGCACAATGCCGCCACCGATTCCGGTACCCAGCGTGACCACGGCCATGTTTGGAATACCACGAGCAGCGCCCAGCCATTGCTCTCCAAGGGCGGCAACATTGGCGTCATTTTCAAGGACGACGCGCGCTCCTAAGCGACGCTCGATCGCGTCGCGAACGGGATAATCTTCCCAGCCGGGAAGATTGGCTGACTTGCGCAACATTCCAGTTTTGATGTCGATGATGCCGGGGATGCCGATACCGGCGCCGAGAAGGTGTCCCGTTTCCTTATATTTCCTTGACAGACGCTGGATCGCGTCGCACATCTGGTCGATGACTTCGTCGCGGGTCGGCGCGGCTTTGGATCCGAGGGTAACTTTTTCGAGAAGCTCTCCCTGGCTGCTTACTGCAGCGATGCGCAGGTTGGTGCCGCCGAGATCGACTCCGATGGAAAAATCAGGCATGGAGGAGAAGATTACCAGAACTACGGCGGAGCGTGCTCATGTTGATTGATAGGGTTTGGAATAGGGAAGCGGGCCAAACGCGCGATTATTGCGTCGCGAAAAACGCGACGGCGCGCTGCGCTTGCTCAGGGCAGGCTGCAACGCGCGGCTCGCCCAGATCCCCTTCGGCAAGCTCAAGGCAGGCTCTCGCGGTGCAAAGAACGCTTGCTCGGGGATGACAATCATTTTTGGCACCGCGGGCAGTAGTGGCTGCTGCGGCCGGCAATCACGATGCGTTTGATGAGCGTTTTGCACGTCAGGCAGCGTTCACCTTCGCGGCCGTAGACGCGATGTTTTAGCTGGAAGAGGCCTTCTTCGCCGTCGGAATCCACATAGTCAGATATCGATGAGCCGCCCAGGGCGATCGCTTCTTTGAGAACCTCTTTCACCGCCGCGAAGAGGCGGCCGAGTTGAATGCGCGTGATGGTGCTGGCGCGGCGGCGGGGACGAATTCCCGCACGGAATAAAGATTCATCTGCGTAAATGTTCCCCACGCCACGCAGCAGCTTCTGGTTGAGCAATGCACTTTTGATGGGTGTTTTGCGTCCGCGAAATAGTGCAACGAAGCCGTCGAGATCGACTTCCAGCGGCTCGACGCCGCCAGCGTCGAACTTTCCGGCGCGGGCAACACTTAAGCGTCCGAAGCGGCGAGGGTCGACAAATCGCAGTTCCCTGCCCGAGGCCAGCTTTAGAATTGCGTGCGTGTGCTTGAGAATTTCTGACTGGGGTTCGCAGACTTGCAGGCGGCCGGTCATGCCGAGGTGAACGATCCATTGGGCTGGGGCTGAAGCCCCGTTGGACTGTGCTGGGCTCACGCGGCCCTGAAGGGCCGCTCTTCCACGGTGCTGCGGGCCTTTGGCGGGCAGAGCCCGCCCTGAGCCTGCCGAAGGGAGTGTCCGCTCCACACTGTGTTTTGCCACACCATTCGGTTCGAGGTCGAAGACGATGTGCTTGCCGATGCGCCTTACGGTGGCGATGCGGCTGTTTTCCAGTGCGGCAGCAATTTCTTGTGCCGAAGACTTCAGCGGCTCCGGCTTCTGACCCAGCCAGATCGATTCGATCACATCGCCTGAGACGCGGCTGGCGAGTCCGCGGGCGATGGTTTCAACTTCTGGGAGCTCAGGCATGAATTAATAGTTTACAGGGCTTTTCCGTGGGATGAGTGTGGCCTACTTGGCTGTTGAGTGGTGCCGACTCAAAACCATCGAGCTTCGCTCGAATGGACAGCCGAGGGCGGCTGTCCCCACATCCCCACATGATTCGATTAGAGCTATAGCTGATTAGTCTTTCAAGGGCACTACGGCTTTACCGTCGCGGCAGAAGGTGGCGACTTTCTGGAGGTCGCCATTTGCCTGCGGCAAAACCATTACTGGCCCGTAGCAGTAGACTGCGTGGCCGTTGGCGGCGAAGTACCAGCGTCCGCCTTTGGAGTGCTGATCGAGATGGCCGGTGGGCCTGCGATCTGGCTGCGCCGGCTTCGCAACCGCCAGACTAAACAACAAGGCTAGGGTCAGGACCTTCATTGTTGCCAAACTTTCCGAAATACGTCCGTGGACGTTTACTGTCTACCAACATTGCCTACCTAAGTCGTATGTAAAGCGCGACGCTGATCGATCAAATCCGATGCGGGCACGGGAGGAACTTGGCGATTGGGCTTCGCTGTCTTGTCTGTCTGGTTTTGGGAATGAGGTTGGGGCCCTGCCTCGGTCGCCGGGGGTTGCGTAGTCTGCGTCCGGTCGGAGGGAACCTGGGACGACGGATCGTTCGCGTGACCTGGTTTCTTCGTCTTCGCCATCTGATTATCGGTGATGGCTTTTCCCCTCAGAGACCATAGCTCTCTGCTGTCTGGCATCAGAACCTTAATCAGGTTGCTCTGCGATTGAATCGCCGCTCCCTGTTCCACAATGAGCATGGTCATCAGGCCATAGGAAACGATGAACAGCACCGTAAGGATAGGAAGAAGGCTGCTGCGCCTCTTCCTCGGGGCTGCAATCGCATGCACCGCTGTAGTTTCGAACGAAATCGTCAAGTTGCACCCCGGCCATGCCACACACGGGCAGGCGATACTTGGGATTGCAGCTTGTCAGCCAACAGCGCGAGTCGCGGGAACATATTGAATTGATTTGATTTAGTGCGATTTAGCGGCTGCGGATTTTAGATTCCAAGTGCAATTGAATGCACATATTGAGCAACGGGGATTGTTAGAGGAGCGCCGCCACTACTTGAAAGGGCCAAAAGTAGGGCTTCGCAGATGAGAAGAACTACTCTCCGCGAAGCTTTGCCAGGCTTACTTTCCGCCGAGCAGGAGTTTGGCGATGGTTGCCAATTGCATGTTGGAGGTTCCCTCGTAGATCTTGCCGATTTTGGCGTCGCGCCAGTATTTTTCGACGGGATAGTCCTTGGTGAAACCGTAGCCCCCATAGATTTCGATAGCCAGGGAGGTGACCCGCTCAGCAACCTGCGAGGCGAAGAGTTTGGTCATTGCGGCTTCTTTGACGAAGTTCACGCCCGCATCTTTCATGCGGGCTGCGTTGTAAACCATGAGGCGAGCGGCTTCGATCTCGGTTGCCATCTGGGCGATCTGGAACTGGATGCCTTGAAACTCAGCGATGGCCTTGCCGAACTGCTTGCGCTCAAGCGCGTACTTCGCGGCAAATTCCCAAGCACCACGCGATAACCCGATCATCTGCGCGCCGATACCGATGCGGCCTTCGTTCAGAGTTTCGATTGCGATTTTGTAGCCTTTGCCGGGCTCGCCCAGAACGTTCTCTTTGGGTACGCGGCAGTCTTCGAGAATCAATTCGCAGGTGGAGGACGCACGAATTCCCAGCTTGTCCTCTTTTTTGCCGACACTGAATCCGGGTAAATTCTTCTCGATCAGAAAGGCGGTAATGCCTTTGTATCCGGCCGCAGGATCGAGCGTGGCAAACAGAACAAACAATCCGGCTTCCTTGCCGTTGGTGATCCACAGCTTGCGGCCATTGAGGCTATAGTCGCTGCCTTTTAACTCTGCGCGCGTCTGCAATGCGAAAGCGTCGGAGCCGGAACCGGCCTCGCTTAAAGCATAAGCGCCAAGGGTTTCGGCCGCCATCTTGGGCAGATAACGCTTCTTTTGGTCTGCGCTGCCCCAGCGCAAAAGGGCGTTGTTAACCAATGTATTTTGAACGTCCACGACTACGCCTGCGGATGCATCGACGCGCGATAGTTCCTCGACCGCCAGAATCGCTTCGAAGAATTTGGCGCCGCCTCCGCCGTATTGCTCCGGAATCTCGATCCCCATAAGGCCGAGCTGGAAGAATTCGTGGATGAGATCCTTTTCGAAGATTCCTTTCTCGTCCATTTCTTTGACGAGTGGACGGATCTTATCGTCAGCGAACTGATGGATGTTGTCGCGGAAGAGGATCTCGTCGTCGGTTAGTGTGGTCAGCGGTGTGGGAACGGCGGCTTGCAGGGTGGTCTCGGGCATGAGGATACCTTCAATCAGAAGAGTGCAAACCATTTAGTTTAACACCTGAGAAGAAACGTCATGCATCGTATGTCGTGTGGTACTGTGCGATGCGGGTATTTTTGCCTTGGTGAGGTACAATCTCGCGGGCACAAAAAGATGCATCGCTTTAGGATCGCACTACTGTTACTGCTTTCGACAAGACTCGCTCATTCGCAAGACACCATTTCCGTGGATGCCGTTTCGGCGATGCCCGTGTGCGGCCAGAAGAATTCGCCGGCCGACGGCGCCTGTGCAACCGCACCAAAGCCTCTGAGCAAGGTCAATCCGTCTTACCCCGAAAAAGCCCGGCAGAAGCGGAAGGAGGGAACTGTCGTTGTGGCATTAACAGTGGGCAAAGACGGTTCCGTAAGCGGAGTACATGTTGTGACAGGAGTTGACAAGGAGATCGATAAGGCCGCGATCGAAGCAGTAAGGCAATGGAAGTTCGAACCGGGCGCCTATCAAGGTAATGCGGTCGATGTGGAGCTGACCGTCTCGGTTAACTTTCGGCTCAGTGGGACGCCACAGCAATCTCCACCGGTGGAAAATCTGCAAGAACGGAAAGAAGCCGCTGATGACATTCGCAATCTGTACTCCGATGCCCGGGAGGCTTACAGCCGCGGAGATTACGCAACAGCAGTGAATATACTGCGCAGGGTCACCTCGATCACGCCGGAGAATGGAAATGTATGGAACGAGTTGGGGCGGGCATTGCTTGCGATGAACGAGCTGGACGCCGCTGCGCAAGCGTTGGAATCAGCAATTCAGAAAGATCCTGCCAGCCGGGACGCGTATAACAATCTAGGGCAGGTTTATTGGCGGCAGAGGAAATACGAAGAGTCGGCAGCAGAATTCCGCAGGCAAATCGTCGTAAATCCTGACGACCACTACGCCCATCGCAATTTGGGAATGATGCTGCGCGACCAGCACCGGTGTAAAGAAGCCATGCCGGAGCTTCAGAAGGGGCTTTCGCTTACGCCCAATCATGCCGAAAGCCTGGTAGCGGAAGGCGAATGCGATATCGAACTTGGCAACCAAGCTAAGGGAATCTCCGAACTGCAGCAGGCCGCTAGCATTTCCTCCGCACCCAACATTTTCAACAGTGCCGCCTATGTTCTGGCGAATAGAAACATCGAGCTCGGGATGGCGGAAAAATGGTCGGATGCGTGCCTGACCATTGAGAAGGCGCGTCTTCAAAATATTTCTATCGATCACCCGACCCCGGAACAACTCAACTACGCTAACTGGATTTCGGCGTACTGGGACACGCGAGGCTGGATTTACTTCATGCGAGGCGATACCAGCAACGCGCGCTCGTATGCCGAAGCGGCCTGGTCGCTGCGCGCCAATCCCAGCGTCGGCTACCACCTCGGCCGCATTTATGAGAAATTGGGCCGACCTGAGGACGCCGCCACGATTTATGCCATGGCGATCGCCTCCGCCGACCTGCCCACCAGATCAAAAATCGATCAGGACGATCTCGATAATGCGAAAAAGCAGTTGGCGAAACTTATGCGAGAAAAGGCCGACAGCGCGATCAAGCAGGCACGCGGGGAGCTAAGCGGTAAGAGCATTATGTCCGTGGCAAACGAAGGCGCGCTGAGTGCCTCCGCGGACTTCGCAGTGCGAATTACCCCTGCCGGGAAACCACCGGAGTTTCATCTATTAAGCGGAGATAAAAGTCTGGCGAAGTTCGTCGATTCACTGCAGACGGCCAAGCTTCCCGTTTTCGTTCCAGAGTCCTCCGACGTGCAGGTGCTGTTGCGAGGAATATTGACTTGTCATACCGAAGAAACGCGTTGCCGATTTAGCTTTCTGCCGCCGGAGGAAGCTGTGAATTTGGCGCGCAATGAGATGGCAATGGCAAGCAGCACGCCGCTCAGCACTATAACGCACGATCCCCATGTATACGAAGATGCAGCTATTGGTATACGCATTTCTCTGCCAGATGAGTGGAAACTGGTCAAACTAGAGCAAGGATCCTTCAGCAAGCCACGCAATGCCATGTTTGGAAAGCCGGGCTCACCGGCGATGTTCATGCTGACAAAAGACCGTTTCGAGGGTTCGCTAGACCTTTACCTGAAAACGCTCGGCGCTTTTTTCGCCGGAAAGACAGACTTCAACCGCTCGGGCGAGGAGACGATGAAACGCAATGGGCTGACAGGTAAGCGATGGCACGTGAGTTGGAGCGAAAATGGAATCATCTACTCCTCTGTAATGGAGGTGTTTGGTGTGGGAGACGATTATTTCCGCGTCACAACAGTTGCGCCGAAGGAAGTCTACGAGCGTTACGCTGAGACATTCGAAAACATGTTTCATTCAGTAGAGTTTCCCATGCTCCACGCAGACCCGCACCTTTTCGATCCCGCGAAATAGACGACTGACTCGACTCGAGCCAACCCTACACAATTCAGTGCTCGCTTGGAGACCGCGCTGTTCCTACGTGAGGGGCTACTTCTTGCGGAAATGCACCAGTTTGAGCGTGTCGGCTTGCAGAATGCGCTGAATCTGATTGCGGGCGTGCACGGACCACGGTCCTGTGGTATCGAGTTTGATGTACGCCTGCCAGTGCTTCAGGGCCTTGCGCGGCTCGCGGGTTTTTTCGTAGGCGAGGGCGAGGTTGTAGTGCGCGTCAGCGTAAGTTGGAGCAAGCAGGATCGCGGTCTTGTAAGTCTGGATGGCCTCTTGTACGCGCCCAGTCTCGTCGAGAACGTTGCCCAAGTCGAAATAGGCGAGTGCGTAGCGGGGATCCGCTTGCAAAGCAGCGCGATAATGTTTTTCCGCGAGCGCGAAGTCCTGGCGATTGTAGTGCAGCGTGCCTAAATTAATGTGGGCGGCGGCGTGGCCGGGATCAAACTCCAGCACCTTCTGGTACGCAGCCAGGGCTTCCGTCTGGGTTGCGGGATCCTCTTCGAGGGCGATGCCACGCGCGAACCACACCGCAGCCTCGTTTTCCTGCGGCCCAGGCTCGGTCACGGGACTCAGCGTGCGAGTCACTACCTTTTCGCGGGAAGAAAAATCCATCACAAACTGTCCGGCGATAGGCTCGAGCAGTCTGCCTTCATGACGGAAAGCTACGCGGTGCTTGTTGGTGGATGAGGCCCCCGCGTCGAGTAGAGGATTTCCCATGCCGGATGCCTGCTTCTGCATGGCCTCGAGCGATTCGCGAATCACTGCGGGCCGCACCTTCATGGCGCACAGGTCGCGAACTTTCTTGATCTTCAGCAGGTCGGAGAAGGAGTAGGCGGTGGAGACGACAATCAGCCCGGCGCGCTCCCAGCTGGCCAACTGGCGCGGCGTGAGGTGAAGAATTCTAAGTAAATCGGCTCGACTGTACAAGACGGTACACCAGTCTCGCGTGCTCGACCACGCAAGTACGTCCCCGGCGCTATTATCCGCAACTTGCAGGAGTAAAGGCAACAGCAAACGCTTGTGGAAATCTGTGGAGAACCTGGATGATCTACAGGCAGCGGAAACCGTGCAGTTGCGCTTCGCTGGACCGAGGGCGGCTGTCCCCACGTGATCTTATACGGTCACAGCGGCTTGGTACTCCTCGTAGGTTCCCTTAAAATCCGTTATTTTGTGATCGCTCTCGAAGTGCCAGATGCGAGTTGCGACTTCGTCGATCAAATCATGGTCGTGGCTTACAAGAAACGCCGTACCGTGATAGCGCTGGAGAGAAATGTTCAGCGCGTTGATAGCTTCGAGGTCGAGGTGATTGGTAGGCTCATCGAGGACCAGGACATTCGGTTTTTCCAGCATCAGCTTGCAGAATAGCAGGCGCGCGGCTTCGCCGCCGGAAAGAACGCTCGTGGATTTCGTGGCTTCGTCGCGCTGAAAGAGCATCTGGCCTAACAGGCCGCGAATTTCCTCGCCGACGGCGGCTGGATTCCACTGATGCAGCCACTCGAGAGCCGTCATGCCGCCTTCGATTAGGCTGCGATGATCTTGCGCGAAGTATCCGATGGAAGCTTCGTGTCCCCAGATCACTTTTCCGGAATCGACGAACGGACCGTCGTAGCCGCTGGTCTTGCGCAATTCGGCCTCCGGAGTGGTCGGCGAATTTGCCAGCAGGGCATTGATCAGCGTGGTCTTCCCCGCCCCGTTGCGGCCCATCAGAGCGATTCTCTCTCCGCGCGTGATGCTGGCGGTGAAATCGCGGATCACATTCTTGTCGCCGTACGATTTGCTGAGGTGCTCGACTTCGAGAATGTGTTTGCCTGACGGGCGCTTCTGCTCGAACTTGATGTAGGGCCGCTGGATGTTCGATTTGGCGAGTTCGGTGACCTGCAAGCGCTCGACTTCCTTGCGCCGCGACTGCACCTGGCTCGACCGCGTGCCGGCGGAAAAGCGCGCGATGAATTCGTTCAGCTGCGAAATCTTCTTTTCGCGCTGTGCGTTTTGCGACTCGATCTGCGAGCGTACTTGTGTCTTGGCCAGAACCATTTCGTCATACGACCCGGTGTAGGTGATGATGGTCTCGTAGTCGATGTCGGCAATGTGGGTACAAATGCTGTTGAGGAAGTGGCGGTCGTGCGAGATTGCGATCACGACGCCGTCGTAGGCATTCAGAAATCCCTGTAGCCAATGGATCGAATCCAAGTCCAGGTTGTTCGTGGGTTCATCCAGCAGCAAGGCTTGGGGATGGCCGAATAGCGCTTGCGCGAGCAGCACGCGGACTTTCTGACCGCCCTGAAGCTCGGACATTTTTCTGGAGTGGAGTTCCTCCGGAATATCCAGGCCATCTAGCAAAACGGCAGCGTCGCTCTCGGCGGTGTATCCATCTTCTTCGCCAACGATGCCTTCCAGTTCGCCCAGCTTCATGCCGTCTTCGTCGGTCATGTCGTGCTTCGCATAGATGGCGTCGCGTTCCTGCATCGCAGCCCACAGGCGCTTGTTGCCCATGATGACAGTGTCGATCGCGGTGTAGGCATCGAAGGCAAACTGATCCTGGCTCAAAACGCCGAGCTTACGCGGACGGACGACGGTACCCTTTTGCGGCTCAAGCTCACCGCTGAGCAGCTTCATGAAAGTCGATTTACCGGCGCCGTTGGGACCGGTCAGGCCGTAGCGCTTGCCCGGCGTAAATGCGGTGGAGACTTCATCGAACAGAATTTTCGCGCCGTAGCGCATGGAAACATTGCTGACTGAAAGCATGGGTTATAGTTTCTCTTCTTCTGGGCTTCGTCAGGGAAGCTTCTTTTGGACTGCGGGGAATTTCCGCCAAAACGGTACGCAGCTGGAGTTAATAGGATATCACGCGAGCTTCTGTTAAGCAGTCCACGGATTGATTATCGGCGCTGACAGGTCGTCGAAGTGCGCCACGTTTCGCGTCGCCAGCGCGGCATGACGAGCCAGAACGATGCCCGCGATCATGGTGTCCCGATCTTCGCGTGGACGACCTTGCAATTTTCGGGAAGCTGTCAAAATGCTCGCACGTTCTGCGGATTCTGTCTCGAAAGGGGCGACTCGTTGGTCAATTCGGTCCAAGAGATTCTCGAACGCTTGTGTGTAAATGTCGCGCCGCTTCCCATGCGGCATCAGTTCCAGTCCCAGACGAATCTCAAAAACAGTAATCGACGTTGTCCAGATCGAACTCCGCGGCTGCCGATCCAGCCACGCTATCACCGCTAGGTCGGGACTAGGGCGCATCACCTCCGATACCACATTGGTATCGAGAATGATCATTCCTCAAAAGACGGAGGCTCGACCTCGAAGCCGCGGAGCTCTTCAATTTGGAAATCGGGTCCGCTCTTGGGAAAGAGCGCTGCAAGCTCCGTGCCCAACCCGCCTGCGGGAGTGCTTTTTTCCGCGCTCACCGCAGCACGCAGAATATCGCGGACCTCTTCTTCCATGCTGCGGCCGTTGCGGCGCGCGCGGCGTTGCAGGCGTGCTTTGACGCCATTTTCAATATTTCGAACCAAGAGCTGCGCCATATTTCGGCCTCCCAATTCACCGATATCATGATATCACATCTTATGATATCACGCTATCATTTCGGGAAGCGGCTGCACTCTAATGTCCCCCGCTCAACTCCCTGACGATCGCGCCGACGAACTGTTTGGCATCGCCGAAGAGCATGAGGGTGTTATCCAGGTAATAGAGCGGGTTGTCGATGCCGGCGAAGCCGGGACTCATGCTGCGCTTGATCACCATGACGGTGTGGGCTTTATCGACGTCGAGGATAGGCATGCCGAAGATGGGGCTGGAGTGGTCGGTGCGCGCAGCGGGGTTCGTGACGTCGTTGGCGCCGATTACGAGGGCAACGTCGGTTTGCGGGAAGTCGCCGTTGATCTCGTCCATTTCGATCAGGCGGTCGTAGGGGATGTCGGCCTCAGCGAGGAGAACGTTCATGTGGCCGGGCATGCGTCCGGCGACGGGATGGATGGCGAAGCGGACATCGACTCCCTTCTTGGTGAGGATGTCATACAGTTCGCGAACTTTGTGTTGCGCCTGAGCCACCGCCATGCCATAGCCTGGAACGATGACCACTTTGTTGGCTGCTGTAAGGATTGCGGCGGCTTCCTCGGGCGTGGCGCTGTGCACCGGCCTAGCTTCCGCGCCGCCCGCTGCTGCGGCCTGCACCTGGCCGAAGGCTCCAAACAGAACGTTGGTGAACGAGCGGTTCATGGCCTTCGACATGATTACGGAAAGAATCAGTCCGGAAGATCCGTCGAGCGCGCCAGCGATGATGAGGAGCTTGTTCTGGAGGACGAATCCCATGGCTGCGGCGGATAATCCGGCATAGCCGTTCAAGAGGGAGATGACGGTGGGCATATCAGCGCCGCCGATGGGGATGATGAGCATCACGCCGAAGATCACGGAAATGCCAACCACCAGCGGGAACAACTGCTTTGCTTCCGGATGCAACACCAGGTAAACCGCACTGGCGATGGCGACGGCAAGCAGCAGGAAGTTGACGAAGTTCTGTCCTTTATAAGTGATGGGCCGCTGGGGCAGGATTTCTTGCAACTTCCCCGCCGCCATCAGGCTGCCAGTAAATGTCAGGCCTCCGAGGATCACTTCCATCGAGAGCACCGACATCCCGAACTTCGAAGCGCTCTGGGTTCCCAGATAAAATTCCGCGGTGCCGACCAGGGTGACGCAAAGCGCGCCGAAAGCGTGACTGAGCGCGGTCCGCTGCGGGACGGCGGTCATCTGCACCATGCCGAGTGGGATGCCAATACCGCTGCCGAGCACCAGCGCGATGACGATCCACTTCCAATCGACTATGCCATGGTGCAGCAGAGTGCCGGCGATAGCCAGAACCATGCCGATTTCGCCAGCCCAGATTCCGTGACGTGCCGTGGCGGGCGAACTCATCCACTTCAGGGAAAGAATAAAAAGTGCGCTGGCGATGAGGTAGATGACTTCGATGAGGTACTGGCTTCCTGCGAATTCGTTCATGATTTTCTAACTCTGAGTGGTGTCAATCCTTCCCCGGCGGCCTTCGCATGATGGCGCGAATCGGCTCATTGTCGGTAAAGACTTGCCACGACGCGATCTTTCCGCCTCTCACTACGGCACGCCATGCAGCGGGCATCGTCCAGAAGTTTTCCTTGCGGAGCTGGCCGTCTTGCGAGAATGTTCCACGCGCGGAGCCGAACATGGCTACGGTGTTACCGTGCTCGAAAATTTCATCGTGAGAGACGCTGTAATCGGGCACCATTTTGAAGTAGCCCTCCCATGCGACGCGGAGTTTTTCCACGCCCTGCACTCGCGATCCCAATGAGTCAACAAAAACTGAATCGGGCGTTAGCAATGCGACGACGGCCCCGGGATTGTGTGAGTTGATTACCTGCTCGAACTGCAGGACCACCTCTACCGAATTGGAGCTCATCACACCTCCCAACAAGACCTACAGCGCAGAGCACTTACTTTTTTACGGGACGGCTGGTCTTGAACATCTTGAGCATGCGGTCTGTGATAAAGAATCCTCCGACCACGTTGCTGGTGGCGGCGATGATGGCGATCACGCCCAGGACAGTCGCGAATTCGCTTTTGCGCTCGCCGACCAGCACAATCGCGCCGACAACGGCGATGGCGTCGAGCGCGTTGGTCAGCGACATCAGCGGAGTGTGCAGCAAGGGCGATACGTGGCGGATGACTTCGAAGCCGATGAAGCAGGCCAGCATGAATATGAACAGCGCGTCGATCAGATTGGAACCCATTTGCGACCTCAGGGGGCTAAAGCCCCGATTCCTTTGGTTCGTTGCGGCACGGCTGAAGCCGCGCCCTTTCAAAGCAAATTGCCGACACAATGTAAGCCCTCTATCCGCCCGCTGGCACCAATGCCGGCATTTCGAAAAATTGGCGCACTCTCGGATTCACGATTTCGCCGGCGCGCGTGCAGATCGTTTCTCGAATGATTTCGTCCTGCAGGTTCAGCTGCAGTTTGCCATCCTTCACCATGTAGGCCAGAAAGCTGGCCACGTTGCGGGCGTACATTTGGCTAGCGTGGTATGGGACGCTGCTCGCCAGATTGATGGCGCCGATGATCGTGACGCCGTACTCTTGCACGGTTTCTCCGGTGCGCGTCAGTTCGCAATTGCCACCGCGCTCGGATGCAAGGTCGACTATCACGGAGCCGGGGGCCATCCCTTTGACCATCTCCGCCGTGATCAGCACTGGCGACTTTTTGCCGGGAATCACTGCAGCCGTGATAACCACATCGCTCTCGGCGACGACGCGGGTGAGGAGTTCGCGCTGGCGGGCGTAGAAGGTTTCATCCTGGGCAGTTCCGTAGCCACGGGCATCTTGCGCATCCTTGGCTTCGATGGGCAACTCTACGAAGCGGCCGCCCAGACTCTGCACCTGCTCTTTGGAGGCGGCACGCATGTCGTAAGCCGACGCAACGGCACCGAGCCTGCGGGCGGTCGAGATGGCTTGCAGACCGGCCACTCCGGCACCGATGACGAACACGCGGGCGGGAGTGATTGTGCCTGCAGCAGTCGTCATCATGGGAAAGATTCGGATGGAGGTTTCGGCGGCCAGCAGCACCGCTTTGTAACCACAGATCGTTCCCATGGAAGAGAGCGCATCCATACTTTGCGCACGTGTGGTGCGGGGCACCAATTCTACCGAAAATGATGTGACGCCGGCGGCGGCAATCTGTTGGATCACGTCGGCGGAGCCGAAAGGACGCAGGAAACCGATCAGCACCTGGTCGGGGCGCATGAGTGGAAGGTCGGCCTTGCCGGTCAAGTCATTCGAGCCGTAGCAAAGCACCTGCACGATAATGTCGGCGGTGCCGAACACGGCGGCGCGATCGGGAAGAATCTTTCCACCTTTCTCAACATACAGCGCATCGTGGTAGCCAGCCTGTTCGCCAGCGCCGGATTCGACGACTATCTCGAGTCCGGCTTTGGCAAGAATGGGGATGACGGCGGGAACAAGCGCAACCCGGCGCTCTCCCGGATAACTTTCCTTCGGAACTCCAACAATCACGCGCTTGTCCTTTCTTTAGGGGAAATTGTAGGCTAGCACCACCGACTAAAGCTGCCGCACCGTACGTGAATACTATAGACCGAGTTGGGGAAGAACCGTGACGCCGGTCCCAGGCATTCGAGAGCAGCGCCGGCGGACCCAAGACAATACCAGAAAGAACAAGGGAGTGGAAGGGTGAGACCGAAGAGTGGTAACGGCCTGAATTCATGAACCACGAAGGACACAAAGTTACACTAAGGCCACAAGCCATCTCATAAATAGTCTGGAGTAGCAGGTCGAGGTCCCTCAGGGGCTAAAAGAGTGTGCGTGAGAACTCGTGCCGTCCCTACGGGACTCGCTCCACTTTCCCACTTACCCCCGCACTTACGTGCGGGGCTATCACATGCCGTCCCTGTCGGGACTGGAATGCGGCGGTTGCGTACCACGTCTTCGCCCAAAATTCAGTTCTCACGCACTCTCTAGAAGCCCTCGTCTTTGTTGGCTCTTGGCGGCACGACTGTGAGCGTCGTGCCCTTCCCAAACCAATTTATGAAATGGCTTCTAGGAAGGCAGGGGTTCCTTTGCGTATCTTGGTTTCGCTCATGATGAAATTAGGACACCGACCGCGAATGGTCTGAGGATGCGCCGAACTATGCGGCCGTGCGCGCGGCAGCCATGGCGTCGTACTCCTCTTGCGACTGCGCAGGCAACAGAACCCATAGCGTATACACACCGACGGCCGTGCCAAAGGGTATGTGGAACAGCGAGATGAAGCCAAGGACGAGGGTGAGGATCCGAGCCCAGGGTTCGCGCTGCAACAATCCCCATCCGGCAATGAATCCGAAGGCTGCCTTTGCCAGCACGAAGATACCAATCACACTCAGCAAGGGACGCAGAAACGCAGTTGGTGCCTCGGGCGCGCCGAGTTCGTGCAGGTGAGCAAACAATGTGTTGGCGAGGATGTAGAGCACAACGCCCGCGATGGTATTGAACGCGGAAATCGCAAGCCAAATAATTCCCAGTAAATGGGCGTGCGCCTGAACTCGCCCGGGACGTGGCTGCATCACAGTCACGGGCCCGATGATTTGTTTGCCGCAGCGGCTGCAGAACGTCTGGCCGGATTGAACGGCTGTGCCACATCCGTCGCAGAACATAATTTCCTCCCGCGTCGCTTTGCGAACCGATCCATGCTACAGCACGGTGCCCGACAGAGGATACGGAACGGCAGCGTCAAAGTTCCGTGGAGTCATGCTTCAACGTTGTTTCGCTTCAACGCGATTCGATCAAAATGTGCGACTTCGATTGACGGCAAAACGAAAAGGCCACCCGCAACAGGGCAGCCTTCTCTTTTCAAGGGAGAATAGTTCCAACGGAGGCAAAAGATCCCGTCAAAACTTTTCTGAACGAAATCTTATGAGCCGAAAAAGGAGGGTGTCAAGCAATTTTTAGCAAATAAATGTCTTTATTTTCAATGAGTTACGGATTCGGTCAACACTTACTGGGAGTGTTTCAGTTTGAGACGAAAAACCTGTGGAAGGGACATAAGCCGATGTTCCTCAGGGAGTTAAGACCCTTGAGAGGGCTCCCCGGCACCTGAAGGATGGCTGGGAGAATCTTGCGCCGCAGTCTCAGCCAAGTCGAGGGAAATGAACTCTGTTTGATCGCTGCTGCCGAAAATCGGGCCGGGAAAATAGCGTCGCAACAGAACGCGAGCGCCGCCGAAAGCGACTCCCGCTGCCAAAGAGATCGCGCCCACGATGATACAGAGCAGGATGATGTTCACCAGCAAGTTGGCGACGTTATTTTTCTTGTCGAAATATGTGTTCTCGTTCCAAGTGACGCTGGCGTCGTAGTTCACGGCACCCAGCAACGTCTGGGCGTCGCTTTGCGAGAGCGGGCCGGCTGCGATGGCGACGATAGGCCCCGTGCGCTTATCGAAAAATGGGCCGGCGTTTTCAACGGCTGCGATTCCCGCCTGAGGCTGAGGAGCATGCTGCGCGGCGTCGATGCGACGCAAGTGTTCTGCCGCCAACGCCGGGGTCGGGTACTCGATCAGCATCAGTGTGGCTCCTCCGCCCGAAGTTGAGTATTGTCCGAGAACCACCTCGGGGTTCGCGCTGAAATCAACCAGGTCGGCGGGAAGAGGAGAGCCGATCGCTGCGAGAGCCAATGGGCCCTCGGCGTATTTCTCCGTGTTTGCCGAATATCCGTGGTGCGGCATAAAGGCGAGAATCGGAGGCAGATTGCCGGCGTTTCCATTGGGACGCGGCAGCACTCCAGCCAGCTCACGCAGGGCCGCGGCCGACATTACCGACAACTGGCTGAACCCGGCGTCCACAAGGATGTGGCCGCGATAAAACAGAACGCGCTGATTTAACGACGCGCCCTGATCGCCGATTTGTTCCCGCGCCATCTCCGGTTGCAGATAGAAACTGTAGGCGCCGAAGGCGCCGCTGGCGTCGGTGAAACGCGCGGCGCGGATCTTCAGCGTGCGTCCGTCGTCGCTCCTGTAGGTTGAGGACTCGACATCGGTGAACCCGTACTCTTTGAGTAGAGCTGCGTTGGTTGGGTCCGCGGCTGCGGGGTTTTTGCTGGCTTGAGACGCACCCTGGAGCTGCCATCCGGCGAATTGTTTGGGAAGGATTGGCGGCTCCGCTGGGGAATTGTTTGGGCTGGCTGCGAGAGCCACGCTGGCCAGAAAGACCCTTACAACCACTTTGAGCAAGAAGCGTGAGGAATGCATGGATGGACGGCTGGGCACAAAATCCCTTTAGTAATTAGACCACAGTGGAGGGGAAAAAGTTTCCGAGCCGAGCCCCGGGTGTCAGATTCTCTACTGGCCCGCCGCCTTGTCCATCTTGCTCGCGACCTTCACCCCGCTCAGCCCGTTTACGTATTTGGCTATGCCGCGGTAGAGAGACTCGGCGATGCGCTGGCGGTACTCGCTGGTGGCGAGGCGATGCTCGTCGGTGGGATTGCTGACAAAGGAAATCTCGGCGAGGATTGACGGCATGTTGGCGCCGATCAAAACGATAAACGGGGCCTTCTTCACGCCGCGGTCGCGGATGGCGGGACTTTTGACCGCGAGACCGCTGTGCAGTGACTGCTGCACATCCCAGGCGAACTCGCGCGACTCTTCGATCTTTTCTTTGAGGGCGATCTTTTTAACCAAGTCCTGCAGCTCGTAGATGGATTTCTCGGAAACAGCGTTCTCACGGGCTGCCACTTCCAGCGCTTCGGGCGAAGAGGTGAAGTTCAGGTAGTAGGTTTCGACCCCGCGTGCGTCGGCATCGTGGCTCGAATTGGCATGAATTGAGACAAACAGGTCGGCGCGCGCCTGATTGGCGATTGCCGTGCGAGTTTCAAGCGGGATGAACGTATCATTCTTACGCGTGTAAACCACTTCGGCGCCCAGACGCGTCTCCAGCAGCTTCCCCAGACGACGCCCAACTTCGAGAACGAGATCTTTTTCTTCGAGGCCATTGGGGCCGATGGTACCGGTGTCGTGGCCACCGTGGCCGGGATCGATCACGATCTTGCCGATTTTCAATCCCAATGCGCGGATGAGCGATCGGTTGCCGCTGACCGTGGGCCCCGCTTCCCGAATCCCGAGATCGGAGGCATCCGGGTTCGCGGAAGCAAGCGGGCGCACAGAACTCTTGCGATGCGCGTTGTCCAGACTGCTTCGGCCGCTCTGGGCGACGCTCAAATCTGGAGCTTGAACGGGAGCGCTCGCGACGTCATCCTCGTCATCGGCATCCACAACTTTTTTCACCACGGCAGTTTGTGGCTTTTTGTCTAATTTCTTATCCACTGACGACGGCTCTGAGACAGCTGTTGTTTCATCGTCGACCTCAGCCCTGGCTGATGCTGCGGCCTTCCCTGACGAAGGAGCATGTGCTGAAGCGGCAGGCATCGCATCCGAAGAATTTGAATCGTCGCTGGAGTCCGAGGTGTTTTTCGCGGAGGCCGTTATATCCTCGCTCGTCTCGTCTGCATTTTCTGGCAGCTTGGCGAGCAACTTGCCCCGTCCGTTCTTGCCGTGAATGTCGATGATCAGGCGGCAGGGATTCGACAGAAGGAAGGCGTGGTAATCAGAGAGGTTGTCGACTTCAAGCACAACCCGGGTGCGGCGCGGCGCGAACTGCGCTACGCGAATCTTCTTGAGAAAGCCGTCATCCACGTCAAGCGTTTTGCCTACCAGGGTGGAGGCGAGCTTGGTTTCGTGCAGATCGAAAAAAATGCGCGATGGCCGGGCGATTCGCCGCGAGGAAAATTTTACGTCGCTTTCAACGTCAATGGCCACGCGAGTGTAGTCGGGAGTGGACCAGTGCCGGATGCCAGTTACGCGTGGCAGCCCAGAACGCGCGATCGGGGATTCGTTCTTGCCTGAAAGTTCCTGGGAAACACTGTGCTCCGCGGCAACTTCTCTTCCCTCTTTATTATTATTCTTATTCTTGCCGCTGTTTTCGGACTGTCGCTTCTCCGCCGTGTTCTTTGCCTCTGTCGTTTTCTCAGACTGCGCCTGCTGCTTTATTTCGACGATGGCCTGCCGCGCACCATCGGCCAGGCGATTGTTCGGGTAGCGGCGCAGAAAGTCTTCGAAGGTGGCGCGCGCCGTTTCGGGTTGGTTGAGATCGTCCTTATAGATCTCGCCGATGGTGAACAGGCCGTCAAAGCGGTACTTGCTCCCGGGATACTCGCGGCGCAGAAACTTATATTGCTCGATAGCCTCGTGCAGAATTTTGTCGTCTTCAAAGCGCCGGCCCATTTCAACCAGAGTCTCGGCGACCGCGACCACGCTGGGGTCAGCTTTGGATGAAGCGGGCGAGCCCAGGTAAACGTTGCGGTAGGCGTTCAATACGCGCTGGTAGTCGTGGCGGGTGCGGTCGGCGGAAGGCCTTCCATTCAGGGCCTCGCGCATTCGCTCGGCGGCGGCGAAATGTTCGCGCGCCCACGCGTCGGAGTGGCGTGCACGCGCGTGGGCCAGCGCAGGAGTGAGCGCCGCGAATATGGCGAGCGCAAATAGCCCTTGCCACCGACAACGCGGACGCGTTGGACTCTTCAAGTGAGCGTACACGACAACCAACCCGTGCCTTCGATCCCGCATTTTGTACCAGTTGGTTGAACCAAATGCCCTGGGTGCCAGAGAGAAAAAAGTACAACAATCGTTCAATAGATGCTGTGAACCTTACTCTGTGTTGCTGATGTAAAGGACGCCACGCGCATCCCGTTGAACCCGAACGGGATCGTGCGAGGCGGCAGGGTTAAAGTCGGAGCCGCTGTAGTAGAGCTTGGTGATCCGCCGGACGTAGTTTTGAGTTTCGGCGTAGTGAGGGACGCCGGAACTGCGCGCCACAGCGCCTGCCCCCGCGTTATAGGCTGCCAGGGTCAGTTTGATATCGCCTCCGTAGTTTTCGAGGAGCTGTTTTAACTGGCGCACGCCCGCGTCCACATTCTGTTCCGGGTCGAAGGGATTTTTCACCTTGAGCTGGCGTGCGGTCGAGGGCATCAATTGCATCAGCCCCATCGCGCCCTTGCGCGACACTGCGTTGGGATTGAAATTCGATTCCACTTTCACCACGGCTCGTACCAGATTAGGGTCAACGTTATGGCGCGCAGCGGCCTGCTCGATGGCAGTATCGATATCCACCGACGTTGCCGCCGTACCGGAAGAATTCGCGGCTACGATCTTTGCGTTCGCCGACTGGTTAGACTCGTGTCCCAGATATTGACTGACCTCAGCCGCTGCCGACCGCGCGGCGCGCATGGAAGCTGCATTGGGCGGAGGCACCGGCTTCCAGCGATTTTCTTTGGAGCTCCAGTACATCAACGACCGCCGGGGTGTTTCGGTAACTTCAGCTCGGTGCGCTGGAGTTGTGGAGACGAAGTCATTTACGTAAACCTTGCGGCCGTGCTCATCGGTCGCGGCAATATTTTCGGAGGATTCATTGCCGTCGGCGGCGCGGAGTTGGGGAGTGAGAGAGAGTGAGGTCGCGGCTAAGGTGCTGGCCATCAGTGCGATTTGCAGGCGCTTTCGCATTACCGGGCTTTTCATCCTCATAGGGCGAAGACAGACTTCGGCCTTGAATCCGCTACCCGGAACCTGACGGAGAATTTAAACCAGAGTAGAACGATTATAGGCGCGGGATCGAGGACGGGCAATCGCCCGGAAGGGAGTAGAACCACCGAAGTAATCTTCGTAAACGACTGAAAACATTGTTCTTAAATCAGATGATGATTAGGAGGCTCTTAACCACCCCTCTCCCAGAGCCAGCCCGAAGGCGTCGAGCGATAAGGAGCGGAGAAGGTTGCGGCGCATGCCGCGTTCCACGTCAGCGAGGCCGTCAGAGGCCGCAGTGATCCAGTCGAAGTCGGTAGCCTCAGCCAGCTTCGCAAGTTGGCTTTGGATATCCGTATTGCGAACCAGAGCTGGGGCCCCCGAGGTCAGAAACATTAGATCTCGCAGCAGCGAGTAGAGTGTGCGCAGGAGATATTCCATCTTCTCGCGTCCCTCGGCGCCGGGGCGATAGGATTCCGTGATCTTGAACAATGCACTATGGTCGGCACTAAGCAAGGCTGAATTGAGCATGGTCAACGCGTCGGTACGGGCGCGGATGTAACCGTCGAGGTCGAAGCTGCGAGCCCGGCCCAGCGCGCCCCCGCTCAGCCTGGCAACCAAAGCTCGTTGCGCGGTTTTCCACTCGGGACGATGCATGGTCAACTCGCGTTCTACTTCTTCAACCGACAAAGCGCATAGAGTAAACGCCATTGATCTCGATCGGATGGTCGGGAGGAGCTCCCCTGCGTTTTCCGAGAGCAGAAAAATCGTGGCGAACTCCGGGGGTTCTTCCAACACTTTGAGCAAAGAATTCGCCGCCTCTTTCATGAAAGCCGAGTCGGTGAAAATGTAAACGCGCTCCCGTGCCTCGGAAGGGCGGTAGTAGATCGTATCGATCACCCGCCGAACTTGATCCACTTTGATCATCATCTGCGGAGGGTCGGGAGGAATGATAAGCACATCGGGGTGAGTCTGAACGAAGAGGCGAGTCTCCTTTTTGTCGGCTTCGCGGAGGCCTTCACGCGTCTCTACCGCTTCGGAAAAGCGCGCGTCGAGGTCGGCGGCCTGAGCGATGCGGCGGCAATTCGCACATTGGCCGCAGAAATCTGGGAGACCACCGGTCTCAGTCGGCGTCAGGCAATTCAGAGCCTGGGCCAGCATCAACGCCAGCGTGTATTTGCCCGACCCGCGCGCACCGGAGAGAATTACCGCATGTGGAAAGCGTTTTCGCGCCAGCATATCGCGCAGGCGATGGACGGTGTCGGCGTTACCGTGAAAGTCGGAAAAGCTCAAGCGTTCTCCTTTCCAACAGATGGCCCTTTGGACTTCACCAGAGTGAATGGCCACAGTGAAGGCCTATTAATGCGTACAAGACGACGTTTGTCCCGATCAACGCTATCCAAATGAGCACAACTGTCGTCCTAGACGCTGGCGGCTGGCCGTCCAATACCATCAATCCGATAGAGCCCGGCCAGAGGACTTCAACGCCTAGGGAATACCCAGAAACAGCCCAGACGATGAGGAACACGATCGGAGGAATCAAGCTGGCTATGATCCATCCTCTTTAACGAATAACGTGAATTTCAACTCCGAGGCGCAGCTTTTTCCACGCCCGGTCGGCCGTGTAGATAGGCGCTTTCAATGTCATCCCGAGTGCGAGGCAGGCACGGTCTCCCAAGGATAAGCCTATGGAGCGCGTTTGTGGCACCAGCGCACCCGCAGTCTTCGCTTGGTTTTTATCGAAGTCCACGATCTCTGGGATCGGAGCAATTACAGCTTCCCAGGCGTCTTCGGAACCGATTCCCAACCCGACCAGCTTGCCGTATGCCTCCGTGATATTCACGGCGCTCATGGTGGCGTTCTCCAGCAGGTCAAACTGCTGGCTGAATATTTCCGCCCCTCGTTCCTCATGGAGAATCGCGAGAAGCGCGGAAGCATCCAGCACGATTTTATTCACGTCGCGCGGCCTCGCGGCGCTCGGCGATCAGCTCATCCGCCAAGGACGTAGTCGGCGCCACATGTTTGCGTACCAGTTGCTGAGCTTTGGCCAGGCGCTGCCGCAAGGTGGTGAGTCGCAACTCCTGGTTTTCAATCCGCAAAACGACTGTGTCTCCCGACCGGATGCCAAGAGCCCGCCGAAACGAAGCAGGGATCACTACCCTCCCGTTTTCGTTGATACGGATATGACTTTCATGTCGATCCATGACATTTCATATGATATGACATATATCCATAAAATGTCAATCCAACTCGATATGACTTAAGTCAGATGTCGGCCCACGATTCGTCAGTTTCCCAATCTCAAGTTTCGCCCCACAACCTCCATGATCCGCCGATGCGTCTGAGCTGGCGTACCGCTGGCATCCACTTCCACGACGCGTTGCGGCTCGCGTGCGGAAATCGCCCTGTAGCCTTCGCGCACGCGGGCGAAGAAAGAACGAGTCTCCTGCTCGAAGCGGTTCTCGTCATGGTGATGTTTAGCCACGGTCTTGTTTGAGTTGCCTGCGCCTTTGGCTGCGACGCGTGAGGCCCGTTGGTTGCGCAGACGGGCTCGTCCGACGCTCATCGCTGGATCCGACTCGAGCAGGATCGTCAGGTCGGGCTGCAAGTTTCCACACAGCACACGATGAAGTTCGAGCACGCCCTCGTTGCCGAGCCTGCGGCCGCTACCCTGGTAGGCCTCGGTAGAATCGGTGAAGCGATCGCAAAGCACAATCTGCCCGTGATCGAGTGCCGGCTGGATCACTTCTGCAATATGTTGTGCGCGGGAGGCGAACATCAAGGCCATTTCCGCTAAGGGCGAAAGACCTGCGGTCGCGGAGTCGAGCAACACGCGGCGAATTTTTTCCCCAGTTGCAGTCCCTCCCGGTTCGCGCGTTTCCACAACTTTGTGACCAGACGCGCGCAGGGCGGTCGCGAGCTTGCGCAGTTGCGTGCTCTTACCCGTTCCGTCGAGTCCTTCGAAGGTAATAAATTTTCCGCGCCGCGACATCGAGGAATGATAGCAGCGCTGATGCGTCCCTGTACCGGCGCTCTCACGGGCTGCTATAGTCTTTAGTTCTCCATTTGCTCTGGGAATTTTGTCATCACCCTTTTATCGACACTTTGATCGACACTCTTATCGACACTATGGGGGCCCTATAAATGAAACTCTCAAGAATCTTGGGAGTGGTTTGTCTTCTCGTCTTCTTCTCTCTTTCCTTCTCGAATTCCAGCTGGTCAGCCACACCGCCAACCGTAACGATCTTCGTGGACGCAACTTCTGCTCCCCGGAAGATCTTTCACGCTAAATTGAAAATCCCCGCCAGCGCAGGCGATCTGACGCTCTATTATCCGAAGTGGATTCCCGGCGAGCACGCGCCCGATGGGCCAATCGTCGATTTAGCAGGACTCAAGTTCAACGCCAGCGGCAAGTCACTGAAGTGGCGGCGCGATCTGCTCGATGGCTTCACCATCCACGTGGAGGTTCCGGCGGGCGAAACTGAAGTCGAAGCCGAACTGGATTTCCTTTCTCCTGCCACCTTCGAAGGCGGATTTTCTGCCGGCTCTTCCGCCACGGACAAAATGGCAGTAATCAGTTGGAATCAAGTTCTGCTTTACCCTAAGGGCTGGAAGGCGGATGAACTCACTTACGTTGCGACCCTGAAATTGCCTGCCAATTGGAAATATGGGACGCCTTTGCCGATCGCATCGACCACCAGCGACAAGGGTGAAGCGCAAATCACATTTGAGCCGGCTCCCCTGAACACTCTTGTCGACTCGCCCGTAATTACGGGCGAATTCCTTAAGGTCGTCAAATTAGCCGACGATCCGCTCACGGAAATGGATATCGCCGCCGACAGCGCCGCAGCGCTCGAGCCTCCGCAGGAAGTTTGGGACCACTACAAAAATCTCGTGGAACAGGCAAACAAGCTTTTTGGCGCGCATCACTATCGCGATTACCACTTCCTCTACAGCTTGAGCGATCACGTGGCGCACTTTGGGCTTGAGCATCACGAATCGGATGACAGCCGCGTTGACGAGCGCGGACTCATCGACGAAAATTCACGCAAGATGGAAGCCAGCCTGCTTCCCCACGAGTATGTGCACTCGTGGAATGGAAAATATCGCCGTCCCGCAGACCTGACGACGCTCGATTATCAACAGCCGATGCAGGATGATCTGCTTTGGGTATACGAGGGCTTGACGAATTATCTTGGGACGGTGCTGACCGCCCGCAGCGGATTGCTGACATTCGAGCAATCGCGCGACGATCTCGCCTTAACTGCCGCTACGCTCGACCACACGCCGGGCCGGACGTGGCGCAATCTCCAGGACACGGCCGATGCGGCGCCACAGCTTTATTTCGCTCCGCAGGCGTGGCACTCCTGGAGGCGCGGGGTCGATTTCTACGATGAGGACACGCTCAACTGGCTGTGGGCGGATGTGATCATCCGCCAGCAAAGCAAGGGGAAGAAGACGCTGGACGATTTCTGCAAGCTTTTTCACGGCGCTCCCAACACCGGGCCGATGGTGAAGACGTACTCATTCGATGACGTGGTCAACACTCTGAACCAGGTTGTATCGTACGATTGGCGCGGCTTCTGGACGGAGCGGTTGACGAATCACGGTCCGGGCGCGCCGCTGGGGGGAATCGAAGGCAGCGGATGGAAGCTCGTCTATGACGGCTATCCCTCTGAAATGGACCGCGGCGGCGAGAGCGACGAACGCTTCATCGACGTAAGATATTCGATCGGTATCGAGCTACGCGAGGACGGCACGATCACCGATACCACGGAGGGCATGCCCGCCGCGCTCGCGGGAATCGGCCCCGGAATGAAACTGGTCGCGGTGAATGGGCGCAAATACTCCGCTCAAACCCTGCGCGACACGCTCAAAGTTGGAAAAGGGGGTACGGCTCCGCTCGAACTACTGGTCGAGAATACCGATTACTACCAGACCTATAAGATCGACTACCACGGGGGAGAGCGCTATCCGCACCTGGTGCGCGATGAATCGAAGCGGGATTTGCTGACGGAGATCTACACAGCAAAGTAGCGTCTCTAATAAGGAGAGCAGAAAACTGTGAATTTCGGCTGGCGCGTTGCCCGTGAGCTTTCTCCGCGGAAGTTCTCAGCGCACTCCGCGATTGAAGTGGTAGTTAAGCCCATGAGTCACGTCGAGCGACGGAAAGCGCAGGGAGTCGTTGCTCTCGGATTTGTTTTTTGCGCTACCCTGCCCGTTTTTTCCCAGACTTCGATTCTGGGCTTCACCCCGTCCGACGCCGCTCATCAGGTAGAGATTGAGAATAGGTTCAAGGCGATTCCGTCTCCAGACGAAGAGCGCCGTCAGCATCACATCTTCACCGCCGAGCCGCACGTCGCCGGCTCCGCGCGCAACAACGAACTGGCTCGCTATATTGCCGATGAGTGGCGCAACGAAGGTCTCGAGGACGTCATCATTCGCCGCTACGACGTTTACGGGTCCAATCCAAAGTTCACTTCGTTGGAAATGGTTGCGCCGGTTCATTACCGCGCCATCCTGCGCGAGCTGCCCGTTACCGGCGATCCGGACTTAAAGAATAAGCAGATAAGTTCGGCGTGGAGCGGCATGTCAGCTTCCGGCGAAGTAACGGCGCCGCTGGTGTATGCGCACAGCGGCAATCCTGAAGACTACGAACTTTTGCGCAAGCAAGGCATCGACGTGAAGGGCAAAGTCGTCCTGGTGCGGTACTCGAACCCTTACAGCTATCGCGGATTTAAGGCCCTGACTGCCGAACGCGAAGGAGCGGCCGCCATCCTCATTTACAGCGATCCCGCCGAGGATGGCTACAAGAAAGGCAAAGTCGTCCCAAATGGGCCGTGGGGACCGGAGTATCACATTCAGCGCGGGGCCATCACCTATGACTTCATGGTCCCGGGTGATCCGCTGACGCCGGGATGGGCATCCGTTCCCGGTGCGAAGCGAATTCCCGTTGAGGAAGCGGTATCGATCCCGAAAATCATGGCGCTGCCGCTTTCCTGGCATGACGCAAAACCGCTGCTCTCGAATATGGACGGCCCCGCTGCACCCGACGATTGGCAGGGTGGACTGCCAATCAAGTATCACCTCGGCGGCACTCGTGTGCGCGTGCACGTGAAAATCGAAATGGACAATTCGACGCAGCCCTACTACGTGGTCGAAGGACGCATTCGTGGCGCGCAGTTGCCGGACGAATGGATCATTCTCGGCAATCATCGCGATGCCTGGGTCTTCGGTGGCGTCGACCCCAGCAGCGGCACCGCATCGCTGATGGAACTTACGCGGGCGATGGGAAAGTTATCTAAGCAGGGAATGCGGCCTCGGCGCACGATAGTCGTGTGCAGCTGGGATGGAGAAGAGGTGGGCCTCACCGGCTCCACCGAATGGGGAGAGCAGTTCGCCGACGAACTGCGCAAGAAAGCCGTCGCGTACATCAATGTAGATGAAGCCACGTCGGGACCGAACTTCCACGGGGAGGCGGTAGCGTCGCTTGCACCGATGCTGGTTGAAGCTAGTCACACGCTGAAGGATCCGGGCGGCAAGACGTTATACGAGGCGTGGAGGGAATCGTCCGCGCACGAGCGGAGGGAGGCCAAACGAAATGGGGACGACACTGACGCGAACGTCACGGACTTGAATCTGGCTGATACTCGCATCGGCAGCGGTTCCGATCACACAGTCTTCCTCAACTTCGTCGGCATGCCAGTTCTGGGTCTGGGCTTCGAGGGACCGTACGGCGTTTACCACTCGGCTTACGATGACTTTTTCTGGATGAACCACTTCGGCGATCCCGGTTATCGCTATCACACGCTGATGTCGGAGTTGTGGGGAGTGCTCGCGCTTCGCCTCGCCAACGCCGACTTGCTACCCTTCGACTTCGCGAGCTACGCCGCCAACGTTCGCCAGTTCGTGAATGAATTAGTTAAGGGAAAGGACATGAGCCAGCTCGATCTGAAGCCGGTTCTTGAGGCCATTGACGACTTCGAGGACGCCGGCAAGAGGCTGAATGCATCGGCCAGCCGCGTGTTGGCCTCCGATACCGTCGATCCCAAGCTCGCCGCGACCATCAACCACGGAGCAATGCAGGTCGAACGCAACTGGCTCAACCCTGACGGCATTCCCGGAAGGCCTTGGTTTAAACATATTCTGTACGGTCCGCGTTTTACGTATGCGCACTTGGAATTACCCGGGCTGACCGAAGCGGTAGAGAAACAGGATTGGTTGACGGCGAAACAGCAAGCGGAAATCCTGCGGCAGGCTCTGGTCAACAATACGAAGCTCGTCAACCAACTCAACTCCAGCCTGGCCGGCGAGACAGCCGACGGGGGAAAATAAGTCCCAACAAACAATTTCCCACACTGCACCAAGAGACTAGTCTGACAGCTTCCATCATTTATCCTAGAAGAGACCATGATCCAGAGGCGCCGCTCCTTTGACCCGCGAACCATTAAGCTGGTGATCTTCGATCTCGATGGCACGCTGATCGACTCGCGGCTCGACCTGGTGCACTCCGTAAACGCCGCGCTGCGCCACATTGGACGCGCTAGTTTGCCGGATGACGTGATTGCCAGCTACGTAGGCGACGGCGCACCGATTCTAATTCAGCGCGCGCTGGGCGATGAGGCGGTTGACGAGGCGCTTGTGCGTCAGGGCTTGCAGTTTTTCCTTTCTTACTATCGGGAGCACAAACTCGATCACACCACGGTCTATCAAGGAGTTAAGGAAGCGCTCATGGCGGTTCAAAGTGCGCACAATGGCGTTCCGCGCAAGATGGCCGTGCTCACGAACAAACCCGTGGTTCCCTCGCGGGCTATCGTGGAAGCGCTGGGACTGGGCCCGTTCTTCACCCAGGTTTATGGCGGGAATAGTTTTGCAACCAAGAAACCTGACCCCGAAGGCGCCCGCAAGCTGCTCGACGAAAACGGTGTGCGCCCGGAGGAAGCCGCGATCGTCGGGGACTCTCACGTTGACGTCGAAACCGGACGCAACGCTGGCATCTGGACCGTCGGCGTGAGTTATGGCTTTGCCCCGCACACGCTGCAGGAGGCGCCGCCGGACGTGCTTGTGGATACACCTCTCGAATTGGCTGAGGTGTTCATGTGATGAGTGCCCGGATGGCACTTTTGGTGCCTCAGGGCTAAAGCCCGATGGAAGCTTGTCGTCACGCAGGCCTGGAAGACTTGCCCCACCATCATCTTCCCGCACATGCGGCAGGGATGTTCCACCACCCTAATATTCTTCTCCAGGCACTCTCATGTAAACTCATCCGACGATGAGCGAGGCGACGGGCTTCACTGCTTCCGAGTTGCGCAAGCTGCGCAGCATGAAAGATCCGCACGGCATTCAGAAATTTCTTGATGATGCACCGTATCATCTGGCGGACACGGCGTGGTCGCCGCGTCGCGTACTGGCCGAGCAGACGGCGCACTGTCTCGAAGGAGCTATCTTTGCCGCCGCGGCACTGCGCGCCAATGGATATCCTCCACTGCTTCTGGATTTTGAAGCCGAGCACGATACCGATCATGTGATCGCTATCTTTCGCCAGCATGGGTGCTGGGGCGCCATCGCAAAATCGAACTATGCTGGATGCCGCTGGCGCGAGCCGATCCATCGCACTCTGCGCGAGCTGGCATTAACTTATTTCAATGGATACTTCAATTTGCGGCGCGAGCGCACGCTGCGGAGATATTCGATCCCGGTCAACCTCAAGCGCTTCGATCGCCAAAACTGGATGACCACTGACAAGCCGGTGTGGTTCATCGTCTATCACCTGTTCGAGGTCAAGCACTACCCACTGATTACTCCGGCAATGGCCAAAAGCCTGCATCGACTGGACGAGCGGTTATTTCAGGCGGAGTGCGTGGGTAAGGCTTACAAAACAAAGGGAGAGTGAATGAGTGTCGTTCCGGTGCATCCCGACGGAACTTCTGGTCTTCTAAGAACGTAACATCCCTCATGAAACGCGTGGGTCTCGCTACTTGTGTTGTGCTTTGGTTTCTGCTTTGCGGTCTGGTCGCGATCGGTCAGACAGAGCCGGATGCGTCTGCACGAAGAAGTACGCCGACAGCGACTTCCTTGATTGATCTCACGCCGGATGCTAATGGCAAACTTTCTCAGGGGCAGATGCAGCAACTCTTTCGCGTTGTCGCCGATAAGGACACCGAAAACGACAAGCGGCTGCGCGATTACACCTATATTGAGCGCGACGAAGAGCACAAACTCGATGGTAAAGGCCAGACGAAATCGACCAAGAGTGAGACCTACGAGGTGATGGAACTCTACGGAGAGCAGGCGCAACGGTTGATTGAGAAAGATGGCAAGGCCCTCAGCCCGAAGGATGCGGCGAAAGAGGAAGAAAAGATTCAGAAGATCATAGACAAGCGTAAGAGCGAATCCGAGGATGCACACAGAAAGCGTGAGCAGAAAGAAGAAAAAGAGCGGGAGGAAGGTCGGCAGTTTGTCCACGAAATAGCCGACGCCTATAACTTCCATTTGGTTGGAACCGAGTCACTGGGAGGCCGCGACGCGTGGGTGATCGATGCGGAGCCGCGTCCGGGATACGAGCCGCATATGAAATACGCGAAGTTTCTGCCTAAGTTTCGCGGCCGGGTGTGGATCGATAAGGAGGAAACCCAGTGGGCGAAGATGGATATCCAGTGCATTGATACGGTTTCGCTGGGATTGTTTTTGGCCCGCTTTCACAAAGGGTCGCGCATTGTAGTGGAGCAGACGCGAGTGAACGATGAAGTCTGGGTGCCCAAGCACGTTAACGTCAAAGTGGATGTGCGTCTGGCTCTGGTCAAGAATTTCAACGTCGAGGAAGAACAGACCTTCCGCGATTACAAAAAGTTTCGTGCCACCGCACGGATCGTGGGAGTCGGGGAAGTGAAGGAGCAGTAACAGCGAACGAGTTTGGTCGCCCATTTGCCAGAGTTATAATAGAAAGATTCTCTGCCAGCGAAATTGCCGTCTGTGAAGGCCCTGTCTTGCTGGCGGGGAAGACGAGCCGAGCTTTGCTCGTCACGGACAGCCGGGGGCGGCTGTCCCCACATCGACGTTGCTGATCCGCTTCGTTGGCTATAAGGTTAAGAACTTCTTCCATGGATTTCAAACTCGTTTCTGATTACAAGCCGCAGGGGGACCAGGGGCGCGCGATCGAATCGCTGCTGCGTGGGGTGTATGACCGCGAGCAGCATCAGGTTTTACTGGGCGTCACAGGGTCGGGCAAGACTTACACCATGGCCAAGGTGATCGAGGCGGTGAACCGTCCAGCCCTGGTGATGGCTCACAACAAGACGCTGGCGGCGCAACTCTATCACGAGTTTAAGAATTTCTTTCCGCATAACGCGGTCGAGTATTTTGTTTCCTATTACGACTATTACCAGCCTGAGGCTTATGTTCCCGCCGCCGACCTGTTCATCGAAAAAGAAGCGACGATCAACGATGAACTCGACAAGCTGCGGCTCTCCGCCACTCGCTCACTCTTCGAGCGGCGCGATGCGTTGATTGTGGCCTCGGTCAGCTGCATTTATGGCCTGGGATCGCCGGAAGCTTACTACGGCATGATGCTGTTCCTGGAAAAAGGCCAGAAGGTTACGCGCGAAGACATCACGCGCAAACTGGTTGACATTCTCTACGAACGCACGAACGGCGAGTTCCGGCGCGGAACCTTTCGCGTGCGGGGCGACGTGATTGAGGTCTTCCCGACTTATGACGACATGGCCTATCGCATCGAGTTGTGGGGAGATCAGGTGGAATCGCTGGCGCAGATCGATCCGCTGTTTGGAACAGTGAAGCAGCGGTATATGCGGCTGCCGATTTATCCCAAGACGCATTACGTGATGAAAGATGAGACGCGGGCGACGGCGGTGGAGTCGATTAAGAAAGAGCTGGCGTGGTGGGAAGTGGAGTTGGAAAAGCAGGGCCGGATCGTCGAATCGCAGCGCATTCATCAGCGCGTGAAGTTCGATCTGGAAATGATCAAGGTCATGGGCTACTGCCACGGCATCGAAAATTATTCGCGGCATTTTACGGGACGCATGCCGGGCGAGCCTCCGCCGACGCTGCTGGATTATTTTCCTCGCGATTATCTGATGTTCATCGACGAGTCGCATCAGACAATTCCGCAATTGCGCGGCATGCACGCAGGAGACCGCTCGCGTAAGGAAACGCTGGTGGAATACGGCTTTCGCTTGCCGTCTGCGCTGGATAATCGTCCGCTGACGTTTGAAGAATTTGAGCATCGCACGAATCAGCTGGTTTATGTCTCCGCCACACCAGGGCCGTATGAGTTGACCAAATCGGCGGGGGTAGTGGTGGAGCAGATCATCCGGCCCACGGGGCTGATCGATCCCGAGGTTGAGATACGTCCGGTGAAGGGGCAGATTGACGATCTGCTGCACGAGATTCGGGCGCGGGTGGAGCGCGGCGAACGAGTGCTTGTGACCACACTGACGAAACGCATGGCTGAAGATTTGGCTGAGTATTACGCCGAGGTGGGCGTGAAGTGCCGCTACATGCACTCGGAGATCGAAACGTTGGAGCGCGTGAAAATTCTGCGCGATCTTCGCAAGGGAGAGTTCGATGTATTGATTGGCATCAATTTACTCCGCGAAGGATTAGATTTGCCGGAAGTCTCGCTGGTGGCGATTCTCGATGCGGATAAAGAAGGCTTCCTACGATCGCAGGGATCGCTGATTCAGACGATCGGGCGCTGCGCGCGGCATCTGAACGGGCGGGCGATTCTCTATGCTGACCGCAAGACCGATTCGATGAAGCGGGCGATGGATGAAACCCTGCGCCGCCGCGCGATCCAGACCGCATACAACGAAGAAAACGGAATCACTCCGGAATCGATCGTGCGCCCGCTCGATATGACACTGGCCGGAATTGTGGCTGCCGATTACACCGACCTGACCGGTGGCGAAGCCGAGGGCATGCCGGAGTTTAAGTCGCAGGAAGAACTGGATGAATACATCGGGAAGCTTGAGAGCGATATGCGCGAAGCGGCGAAGCGGTTTGAGTTTGAGAAGGCAGCGAAGTTGAGAGATATGATTAAGGAGTTGCGGACCAAGGAGTTTTTGTTCGTGTAACCATTCGCCTTGGGTTCTATTTTCTCCTCCGAGTTGGCGTCGAGGAGCACGCCGAAGCGCTTTCGGTAATAGTTTTCATATATCCATCCAATCGACAAAACTGAGCAAACGCCGCAGCAGTGGCGCGGCTGCCGGGCTTTGCCCGGCTGGACAGCCGAGGGCGGCTGTCCCTACATGGTTCGCCTTCTTATTCACACTATTTTCGTGTTACACTGTTTTAGTGTCTCCCAAAACTCAACTCCGCAATGTGACCGTGACCCTGGAAGAGGATGTGGCCCGGTGGGCGCGCATTGAGGCGGCGCGGCGAGACACCAGTGTTTCCCGGCTGCTAGGTGAATTGCTGAAGGAGCGCATGACCGCTCAGGACGGCTACGAGCGGGCCATGCGGAGGGCGCTGGGACGCAAGCCCTTTCTTCAGAGCGGCGGTCGATATCTGACGCGCGAGGAAGCGCATGACCGCTCCCGTCTTCGTTGATTCCAACATATTGCTTTATGCGGTGGACGAAGCTGACCCGCGCAAGCAGCGGGTTGCCAGGGACTGGCGCGCCGAACTGTGGAAGAGTCGACTGGGGCGGGTCAGCTTTCAGGTGCTGAACGAGTTCTATGTCAATGCGGTGCGGCTCAAGCCTGCAGCCAGCGACGCGGCTCGAGCAGAAGTTCGCGATCTGCTGGCGTGGAATCCAGTGATGACGGACGCGTCCGTAATTGAGCGCGGCTGGAAGCTGCAAGACCGGTATCAGCTTTCGTTTTGGGACTCGCTCATCGTCGCCGCCGCCAAGGCCGCGGCCTGCGGATTTCTTCTCACCGAAGATTTGCAGAACGGACAAAAGTTGGATGGAGTGGAAGTGATCAATCCGTTTCTGCGCGGACCGGCGTCAGTGCTGTGAATTGCTTTGTCCTGCGGAGCTTCAAGCACCTGGGAAGGACTGCCGGGCTTTGCCCGGCTGGACAGCCGAGGGCGGCTGTCCTTACATGGCCATCTCGCTTATCTTCCGTATGCAGCGCTGGCTGCGGGCGGTTTCCGGTGGAAGGTGTAGCCGTCGAAGGTTTCTGCGCGGAAGTTCAGGTTCGAGGTGATGAGCTTTTCGGTTTGGCTCAGGAAGAGGTATCCGCCGGGTTCCAGATAAAGGTGCAGACGTTCGATGAGTGCGATGCGCTGGGCGCGGGAGAATTGCGGCAACACGTCCATGCAAAAGATGCAGTCGAATCGTCCGATGTAGCCGGGGCGAGCCAGGTTCATGCAATTGAAAGTCACAAGACTGCGGAGGCGCGGCTTAACCAGCAGATGCGCCACGTTATTAGCAACAGGTTGGAGAGTGCCGAGCGAGAAATCCCTGGCGTCGCCACGGGCTTCGTTTCGAGCCTCAATGGCGGTGGCATTTGGCGAAGTTGTGGGCGAACTGATCTTCGAAAAATAGTTGCGGATGGTAGCTGGCGGAAGACCCTCTAGCGCAGACTGTGGATACACGCCGCGATCCGCGGCTTCAATGTGGTTCGGCAGCAAATCGCTGCCTACGATGTGAATCGACAAGGTAGCGCCAGGCTTTGCGGAGATAACGGCGCTGTCGGCAATGCCACCATTGCGAGCGACGGTTTTTCCGTTCGCAGCCCCGTTTCCAGCAGGGTTTCCGGCGCCCTGGCGAGTGGCATTATTGGGACCGTTGCTGTGGTTCGCGCCGCTAGCGCCATTCTGGCTCAACGCATCGCAGACAGCCACTGCGATCGAGTAGGTTTCCTCTCCAGTGGCGCAGCCAGCGCTCCAGATACGAAGCGGGCTGGGCCCGTCGCTGCCTTTGCGAGCGCAGATCTGCGGCACGACATGCCGCGCCAGCGCGTTCAGTGCGCCGGGATGACGGAAAAAACCGGTGTTGGCATTGATCAGGCCGTCGAGCAGCGAGGACAAAACGGAGGGATCTTGCTCGGGGGAACGAAGACGTTCGAGCAGAGCGGCGGATGATCCCAAGCCGTGAGACTCGATGTAATCAGCGATGTGCGCGGCCAGCGCGCTGTTGGGACAATCGAGAACGACTCCGGTTTGACGCTCGACCAACAAGCGCAGCTCCGAGAGTTCGTGTTCCAAGATGGTGCTGGTCGAGATTAACTTGTGCATAGAAGCTTTCCCCAGGGGGAGGAGAGGTTCTCAGTTCTCAGTTCTCAGTTCTCAGTTCTCAGTTCTCAGTTCTCAGTTCTCAGTTCTCAGTTCTCAGTCTCCGGCCACTGCGGCCGTGCGGTATTTGCCCGAATCTCGCTCCACTTGCTGAGCTACCACGTTCATTTCTTTTTCAAGGGACGAAAAACGCTGCATCACCTCATTTATCCGTAGCGTCATGTTGCGAATGGTTTCGATCTGCGCCCGAGCCTGCGCCGAGAGGCTGCCAGGTTCGATCAGCAGCAGGTCAGAATTGCCCAGCAGTGACGTTAGCGCATTGTTCAGGCCGTGGCGCATGTCCAGCATGTAGCGGCCGAGCGTGGCCTGGCGTTCGAGCACGACGCACTTCTCTTCTGCGGCACGGGCGCGGGCTTCGGCGCGGGCGCGGAGTACGGCCTCGCCCGCCGACAGAACCAATACATTCAGCCAGTTTTCATCACAGGGGAGAACCGAGGTTCGCGGCCAGCGCTCGCGCACCAGTTGTCCGGTAGAGGAGTCGTCGCAGACACAGAACAGGGGCTGCTGGGTGGAGTGCAGGGGCTCAAGGATCACCGAGAGGAGCTCTCGACGCAGAGGCCCGACGATCGCGACTGCAAAATTCTCCACGCTACGCGGCCAGAGGTCCTCGCTAAGCAACGTGAACGAGGGCACATGGCGTTCCATTTGCCAGCGCGCAGTAATGCTCCGGGAAAATTCCGCGTTGTCGGAGATGATAAGTACGGTCGGTTGATCCACTGGCACGGTCCCTTTTCGCGGCCCCGCGGAATTCAGAAGGGCTGTTTGTGTGACGCCTCTTATGTGCTAACTACGAATTCTTCGGCGTGTTTGCCTTTCTAGTTACGACTCGGCGTCCGGCTTCCACTCTGTCGATCCGGCGGAGATCTCAAATTCAGCCGGAGCATCTGCCTTGCTGAGCGCAAACTTGGCTTTGGACTTCGCGGCCACTCCCGAGGAAGTCTGGGGAGCTTTCGCCGGCTTCGAAGGCGTAACGTTTGGGGAAGCTGTGGCGGAAGCGCCGGCGGCAGCCGCAGCGGCTCGCGGGGCAACTGCTGGTGCGACCTCGCCGGCTTTACGGTCTCCTTCAGGTGCCGAGCCACGGCCCAGGGCACTGTTGACCGAAGCGCGCAAGTCCACCAACATGCGTAGCGGCTGGCCGGAAGAGTATTCCGCCTGGAACATTACCTTCCACGACTGGCAAATCATGCGCAGCCGAATGATCGGTTCCTGGGCGGAAAATTGCGCGCGGCGGCAATCGATCGTTTCGACGCCTTTTTCCTCGAGTTCGGTGAGACCGTCGAGAATGTCGTTGAGATCCGCGAGCATGAGGCGGAAAAAGACGCGCCGCATGAGATATCCAAAGCGAGTGAAGGCGACCAATGCAATCGGCAGATAGAAGAGTTCGCCGGCCTGGACCTTTGCTTTGCGGCCTTGCTCGAGTATGCCACCATGCAGCAGTTCGTCGAGCGAGTGGCACCGCCGTGCCGAATCCAGAACGCGATCCAAAGCATTCAACCAAACCGGAGCCTTGAGATCCACTTCGCCCAAAACCGGTTCCAGGCCATGGGCTACATAAGCGAGATCGGCGCTGTCGTCCTCGAGTTCGGTGGGGGCCACCTGGCTGAAATACTGCACGAGGAGAAAATCAATCTTGTCGCGAACGGCATCGGTGCGCGTGGTTTTGGCCAGGAAATGGTGCAGCATGGCAACCAGGCCATCCGAATCCACCGGCGAACTGGTCTGTAGGAACTGACGCAAGTGGTAAACCTGAATTTTTTCGTCCATGCCGTTGAGCCACTGACCAGCGAGCTCCACGGACTCGGGCGACGGCGCATCCGCTTCCTCGATATCGGGACAGGCAGTTGCATCGATAACGAACTCGCGCGCCAGTTCGGCATAAATGGAATGAAGACGGCGGATAGTCGACCAGTCAAGCGGGCGATTTGGAGCCGGCTCCGCCGGCTGCGAAGATGAGGGTTGCGACCCCGAAGGCTGCGATTGTGTCATGGTTTCACGATCCAGTTGGGAACTGTGGCTAGAAAACGCGCTGCGACGCTGGTTGTGCCGGGGTGGTACTGCACTGCGACAACGGAGGCCTCGGCGTCGAGCGAGCCATCGGAGTTCCGCAGCCGTAGAACGTCGGCAAACTCCAAGGGCGTCGTACAGGCGAACAGAACTTCGCGGGAGGTTCCGAATTCAATGACGGTGCTTTCCTGCACGCTTTGGGTGTGCGGCTGATTTTCATTCGTGGTACCACCCCTGCGCGTGAACTGCACAGCAATGCGAACCGGTGTAGCTTCAGGAAAAAAGCGGGCAAGGTCGGCCACTGCGCTGTTTGGCGCGCTGCGCGCTGGAGCTGTGGCTTGTTGCACCAAGCGATGCGACCCTTTCCTACCGCGCGGGACTGCTCCGTCCCGGAATTCGTGACTCCAGGATCGGTGCCGCCCCAAGTTGAAAGTGCGGTTGGGCTCCCCTCTTCCCGGTTAGGAAGAGCATTGGGGAGCCGGAATTCCGCAGTTATGCAGGAAAGAGAGCACGACCGAGACCACAGCGCGGAACGGAAGGATTAGAACCCGAGCGCTATATCTTTCATTAAGTTAGGGGCGACGCCCAGAAGCGCCGAAACCACAAGCGGAAAGCGCGTCTCAGTGTGAGACAGAATCTCATTTGGCGTCTTTGTTCATCGTCTGAGTGACTTCGTGGCCACCTCTCGATCGAGGGTGGAATGTCCGTAGATAAGGATCTGGAACCAGCGAAACTTAAACTGCAGGTAGGTGTTTCCAGAATCCGAGACATACTCACAGGCAGAGGCACTGACCCCAGCTGTACATCAGACTGCGGGGGTTCAGATGGTTTGTCATCGCAGTCACCAACATTTCCCTCGATTCGGGTAATATGTTGGCTCACGATTTAACCTTGGCAGGCTGCGAGGAGTTAGCCGGAAGAGTTCGTTCCGGCATCCAAGTTTGTCACAATTCCGCGAATTCGGGTTTCGCGAATAGAAAGTTGGGGCATCGACTTATGCAAAACGCACTGAAGAGGATGAGATTTTGGAGCACGCTGCTCGCGATCGCTTTGGCTACCACGGCTCTGGCGAGACAGGCGGCAGCGCAAGACGATCAAGACGATCCACCTACCAGAGTGGCGCGATTGGGCTACATGGAAGGGTCGGTTTCATTTCAACCTGCGGGCGAAGACGAATGGGTGGGAGCGGTCCCCAATCGGCCTATGACTACGGGCGATAAGCTTTGGGCAGACAATAATTCGCGCGCCGAACTGCAACTGGGATCAGCGGTGATTCGTCTCGGCGCGAACACAAGTATTTCTTTTCTCGACCTTGACGACCACACCGTCCAGCTTCAGCTCAGCTCCGGCATGATCGACGTCAGGATTCGGCGGATCGATGGCGACGATGACTTTGAGGTCGACACGCCTAATCTGGCCTTTACGGCGACGCGGCCGGGAAGGTACCGCTTTATTGCCACTGAAGACGGAACCCACACAATCATCGGCATCCGCGGAGGCGGCGATGGCGAAGCTACCGGTAATGGACAGACCTACGCCATGCACTCGGACGAGAGGGGCGATTTCACGGGAACGGACTCGCTATACGCCGACGTGGAACCGATTCAGGAACCCGACGCGTTTGACGCATGGGTCGACGGCCGAGAACACCGCTACGATAGTTCCCGCTCCGCGCAATATCTCTCTCCTGACGTTGTTGGCTTTGAAGACCTTGATGACAATGGGGACTGGCGTGACGATGGAAGTTACGGCCATGTCTGGTATCCGCATGTGGAAGTCGGCTGGGCTCCGTATCACACAGGGCATTGGGCTTGGATTGATCCGTGGGGATATACGTGGGTGGATGACTCACCATGGGGCTATGCGCCATTCCATTACGGACGCTGGGTGAGCGTTGGCGGACGCTGGGGCTGGATCGCCGGTCCGCCGGCGGAGCGGCCAGTCTATGCGCCCGCGCTGGTGGTCTTCGTCGGCGGTGGCGTGGGCGCAAACGTCGCGTGGTTTCCGCTCGGTCCGCGCGAAGTTTTTGTGCCGTCGTATCCTGTCAGCCGCACGTACATGACTCAAATCAATGTAAGCAGCACTACGGTGAACACCACGACGGTCACGAACGTCTATAACACCACGATCGTGAATAAAACCACGACGATCACGAATGTGACATATGCGAACAGGACCGTACCGGGCGCAGTGACGGCGGTTCCGCAAAACACCTTTGCCAGTGCGCAGCCTGTAGCGCGAGCCGCAGTAAAAATGACTCCACAGCAGATCGCGGCAGCGCCAGTGTCAACACGTGTTGCTGTGAATCCCACTAGAGAAGCGGTGCTCGGAGCCCATGCTTCGACTGCGGGTCACGTGACGGCGCCTCCGGCCGCGGTGGCGAACCGGCAGGTCGTCGCGAAGAAGGCTCCGCCTCCGCCTCCCGTGGCGTTTGCGAAAAAACAGCAGGCGATGGCAGCTCATCCGGGGCAGCCTTTGGCCAAGAAAGAGATGGCAACCTTGCGTCCAGCGGCGGCAGCGCGGCCTGCAGTCAAGGTTGCGCCTCCGGGCAAGCCTGCGACTCCGACGGGGCATCCGGTGAATGCTGCACGACCAGGACAGCCGGCTGCTCAGCCGGCAAGTCGTCCGGCAAATCAACCGGCGCCGAAACCTGCTGCAGCGGCGCCTGCTCAGCCGAATCGCCCAGCTGAGGCGCAACCGAAAGCCCCGGAGCCAAGTCGTCCGGCTACAGAAAAAGCAGCGCCGAACAAGACCCCGGAGCCAAGTCGTCCTGAGGCAAATCGCCCGCCGACGGAAAAACCGGCCCCAGCGCCAAAACCGGAAGCGAATCGTCCCGCGCAACCTGCGGCGCATCCGCCAGCGGCTGAACCGAAGGCCGAACCGAGTCGTCCGGCGGCGGAAAAACCGGCTCAACCCGAAGCGCATCCGCCGACTGCCACCAAGCCGGCGACGCCTGCAGCGAAGCCCGCGACACCTCCAAAGAAGCCCGAAACGCCGGAGGAGAAAAAGAAGCGGGAGCAAGAAGAAAAGAAGCCGCAGGGAGTGTAACGGTGTCGGTGAACTATCAAAGCACCCTGAGTTTTCTCAGGGTGCTTTTTTCTACTGCAGGGGGCGAGTAGGGGTATTTCGGCGGCTGAAGCCGGATTCATTTTGGCGGCCTTGGCGGCACGGCTGGAAGCCGTGCCCTTCCCGGTTCGTCCTGGCGCGAACGCGGTAAAGATGGCGGCCAGATGCATAGGTCCTTCGTCGGGAGTCAAGCGCTTTGCGCGCGAACCCTGCTTCCTAAGGATGACGGCGCGCCGAGGGATAGTTACTGCAGGGTGTGGCTTGACGAATCGGAGCTTGAACTGCCACTGATGTTGTAGCGTTTGAGTTTGCGGTACAGGGTGGCGCGGCTGATGCCGAGCATGCGTCCGGCGAGGGCTTTATCGCCTTTGACTTGCTCGAAGACGCGCTGGATGGTGGCACGTTCGATGTCTTCGAGATCGGTGATGGAGGGGGAAACGGCAACCGTAACGTCGTCCGAATTTAATTCGGCGGCGGCGGCGAGATCGGAAACGAGTTCGGGCGGATATCCTGAAGGCGGCCGTGTTCCGCGGTCATTCAATGCGGCGATGGATGGCGGCAGATCGCCGAGATTGATGAGTTGCCCGTTGCCGAGAGCGACGGCGCGCTCCACGCAGTTTTCCAATTCCCGCACGTTGCCCGGCCAGTCGTAATTCATCAAAGCTTTCATCGCAGCATTGGAGACGTGCAGGTCTGTGCCCGGAGCGTAGCGCTCGCAAAACCAGTTCACCAGCATGGGAATATCACTGCGGCGCTCGCGCAGCGCGGGAACGTGGACGGTAACAACGTTGAGTCGAAAATAGAGATCCTTGCGGAAGGTTCCGTTTTTGTAGGCGGCTTCGAGATCGCGGTTGGTCGCCGCGATGATGCGCACGTCCACTTTCACTCGCTGGTTGCTTCCGACCGGGCGCACTTCCTTCTCCTGCAGCACGCGCAGCAGCTTGGCCTGCAACTCGAGTGGAAGTTCGCCAATCTCGTCGAGGAAAACCGATCCGGTGTCGGCAGACTGAAACAGTCCCTGCTTCGATTTGAGAGCACCCGTGAATGCGCCTTTCTCGTAGCCAAACAGCTCGCTCTCAATCAGCGTGGGAACGAGCGATCCGCAATCGACCGCGACGAATGGGCGGTTGGCGAATGCACCGCGAAAGTGAATGGCGCGGGCGATGAGTTCCTTGCCAGTGCCGCTTTCTCCGGAGATGAGAACGGAGGTGCGCGTGTCTTTGAGGCGCGAGGCCACGCGCAACACCTCCTGGATCTTGGCGGAGGAGCCAATAATGCCATGAACCGCGGTTTCAGAATCCATGCGCTGGCGCAGGAATTCATTCTCTTCAACCAGCCGCACTTTCTCGGCCATGCGGCGGAGGAACAGCCGCAGTTCTTCGAGCGGAGAGAATGGCTTGGTGATGTAGTCGTAGGCGCCGAGCTTCATGGCCTGAACCGCTGTTTCAATAGACCCGTGTCCGGTCATGAGCGCGACTTCGGTGCGGGGCAGAAGTTTCTTGACCCGCTCCAGGAATTCGAGTCCCGACATATTCGGCATTACCATATCGCTCAGGACCATGTGAACCGGTTGTTCTTCGAGCAGGACGAGAGCGGACTCACCGCTATCGGCTTCGAGGCAGACAAAGCCCAGAGCTTCGCCCACGGTGATGCAGAGCTTGCGGATGCTCTGCTCGTCATCGACGATCAGCAAACGGACGCGCAGATCTTCTTTCGTTACCGGCGACTTGCTAAGAGGCGGTTTGCTCGACGCGGCCGTCATCATCATCGGGCCTTCCCCATGGTCCGCTCGACGGCGGAGATGAGATCTTGCACGCGGAATGGCTTCTCCAGATACAGGGCTCCGATCTTGCGCAAAGTCGTGACGGTTTCTTCGTTGGCGTAATCGCCGGTGATGATGACAACTTTGTCGATAAGGTCCGGACGGTGCGCGGAAATCCAGGTGTGAACTTGGGCGCCGTCGACGCCGCCCGGCGTGCGCATGTCGGAAACAACTCCGAGATATTGACCTTTTTCCAGCATGCGCAAGGCCTCGGCACCGGATTCGATGCACACGACCTGATAGCCGTTGCGTTCAAGCGTAGCGCTCACCAGGGCCATGATGGAGGGCTCGTCTTCAATCAGAAGAACAGGCAGATGGGGTGGTTGAACAACGGGGCTGATCATGGCTGATTCACTCCTGCGGCCACACCCAGAGAGGCAGTGTGGGGCGCTGCGGGAAAGCGAACGATGAAGGTGGCTCCCTGGCCGTCGGAATTGTTGTGGCAGAGAATCTCGCCTCCGTGCTCCTTCACGATGCCGTAGCAGATGCTGAGGCCGAGGCCGGTTCCCTTGCCGACCTCCTTGGTGGTGAAGAAGGGATCGAAGATGCGGTCGGGATGGGAAATGCCGTGTCCGTTGTCGCGGAAAGAAACTTCCACGGCATCGCCGGCCTTGGTTGTGTTGATCTCGATGCGGGCTGGGCGGCCGGTTTCGTGAACCGCGTCATACGCGTTGTTCAGGATATTGAGAAAAACCTGCTGCAGTTGATGAGCGTCACCGATGACGTCGGGGAGCCCTTCGTCGAGGTGCTCGACGATGTCGATGCCGTGACTGTTGAAATCATAAGAACGCAATTGAATGGTGCGGCGCAGGATCAGGTTCAGCTGCACAGGATTGCGCTGCGGCGGCATTTGCCGGGCAAAACTGAGCAGGTTTTGTACGATCTGTTTGGTACGCTGCGCCTCCTGCAGGATGACACGCAGATCTTTTCGGGCGTTGTCTGGAAGATCGGGATTCTCCAGAAGCAGATCGGCAAAGCCGAGAATTGCGGTCAGCGGATTATTTACCTCATGGGCAACGCCGGAGACGAGCTGGCCGACCGCCGCCATTTTCTCGGCATGAACCAGTTTGCCGCGCAGTTCGGCGGAGTCGGTGATGTCGGTCATAACCACGACGATGCTGTTGATGTTGTCCTGCTCGTCGCGCATGGGGCTCAGGTTCACGGAGAACTGGCCAGCATGTCCGTTGCCACGCATGATCTGCAACTCAAGATTGTCAACCTGGCCGCCACGCAGCGTAGCCTGCAGCGCATCCGCCAGCGGGCGAACATAGCCTGGAGCGGCCAACTCCAGCACTGGACGGCCGAGGAGTTCGCGCTGCTCGAAGCCCGCTTCATGCCAGCGGCGGTTGGCATAGCTGATCAGCCCCGCCGTGTCGGAAACCAGGATCAGGCTCTGCGTATTACTGAGAATCTTGCCGGAGAAATCGCGCTCTCGCTGCAGCTCCGATTGATAGGTGTGGAGGCCGGTAACGTCCAACATCAGGCCGCGAATCTGCAGCAGGCGCCCGAGATTGTCGTACATGCCAAAGGCGTTGATGAGGACATAGATGGGAGATCCGTTCTTACGGCGAAGCGTGGCTTCGAAGTTACGCATGTGGCCATCTTTTTCCATGGCCTCGCTGTGCCGCTGGCGCTGCTCGGGCGAAAAATAAACTTGAGTCGTAATATCCACCTGCAGAAGTTCTTCCCGGCTGGAATAACCCAGCATCGTGACTAACGCGTCGTTGACTTCGATAAATCTGCCTTCCGGCGTGCTGAAGAAGAGCCCCTCCTGGATGTTGTCGAACAACTCGCGATAACGGCGCTCGGCCTCGCGGCGGTCGGTAATGTCTTTGAGCACGTGAATGGTCTGCAGATTTTCGCCGGAAGCGCCATGCACGCGCGAAGTCGAAACCAGGTAAGTTCGGTCCAACGCGGGATGAACGAACTCGTCGCTATCCTCGCCCATGGATCGGCAAAAAGGGCAGGAGTAGAGCGCAGATTCGCTGGTGAGAGCCAGCAAGGCGCGCATATTGACGCCAATCAGTTCACTGGGGGCAACCCCGATCATGGCAGCCAGCGAGCGGTTCACCCGCAGGACTTTGTCAGTTTCGTCGTGCACCACGATGAAGTCTGTGATGGCGTCAAAAATCTCAAGCCAGTGGCGGTTCGCCCGTTCAATGCGGGTAAAGAGGCGTGCATTCTCCAGCGCCATGGCGGCGTGGCTGGCAATGGCTTCGAGCAGGTCGCGATCCTCCGCCGCGAGAGGGGCAGCGCGCCCGGAGAGGCAGAGCAAACCTGCCAGTTCTCCATTGCAACCGGGAAGTCGCACCAGCACGCAATCGTTCCAGCCTAAACTCGAAGCCAACTCAAGACCAAGCAATTCTGCGGCTGAGCCGGACACAATCATTGCAGTTTGCTTCAATGCCAATGCTGACAGAGCTGGAACCAATTGCTGCCGCAGCGGGCGATCGTCCGCGCTGGCCGGAGTTGCGACGCCATGCGTCGCCGAGAGATGGGTTGCTGTGTGATTTTGATCCGGATCAGAGTCAGGAAGAGGCTGGCTGGGGTGATCTTCCGTGACCCCTGTATGCAGCGCCAGCGTCTGAAATTTTCCATCCTGAAACAACGCGACTACGCCGGAGCGAGCGCCGGCTAGTTTGACGGCGCGTTCGACAAACTTGCGGGCGAAATCCGGCAAGCGAAGCAGGCCATCGATCTCCCGCGCCAGTTGGGTAAGCGCTTCCGCGCGGCGACGGTGCTGCTCGGATTGATGCAGATTGTGCGCTACTTCGAGGACCACGGAAACCTGTGCGGCCAGGGCGCGGGCGCGGCGAATATCTTCCTGGGAGATACCGGTCTGGTCAAGACGATCGAGCACGCCGAACATACCAAGCACGGCTCCATCCGCGCCCAATAGCGGCACCGTCAATAACTGCCGCGCTTGGTATTGGGCAAGAATCTCCTGATCGGCTCCCTCCATTTGTCTCAAGTCGTCGGACCAGAAAACTTCTTTCTGTCGCAGAACGCGAGTGGCGATGCTCTCCGGAAAGGCCGTATCCACGCGGCGCGGCTGACCCTGTTTGACCGAGTAGCGCACGCGGAACGTCCCATCTTCGTGCAAAGCGATGAAGCATCGGCCGAAGCCGAGGAAATCGGCGGCGCGCACGACAAAAGCCTGCAGAAACTGTTCAAGATCTCCGCTGGAAGTGAGCTCGGAGGAGATTTCGAGTAACTGGTGAAGTTCGTGTGCCTGGCTCTGCGCGGTGGCACAAAGTTCGGCGTGAGCTACCGCGACTGCACCGAAGCCGGCGATGGCAGAAACCAGCGATTTCTCGTCGGCAGTGAATGCTCCTTCGCGGCGGGGATAAACCAGGATGGCCCCCTGCGTCCGCGAAGTGCGGAAAGGCGCAGCAATCAGCATTCCGGGGGAAACCGCCGAGCTGAACGAATGTTGATCGCTGCTGATGGAGATGGTGATTGGCTCTCCAGCGGAAACGGCGCGTTGGGCCAGGTCGGAGGCGAAGCGGATGGTCTGGCGGTCGTGCTCGGCGCGGAAAGAATTGGCAAGCTGCGGCGTATCGGCGGACACGGCGCGCAATTCAAATGGGCCCTCGCGTCGCGTCAACACGGAGACCAGACGCGTACGAAGTAACACGCGGAGACGATCGGCGAGCGCCTCGACAACTGAATGCACATCGGGAGTTCCATGATCCGGAGTTCTGTGCAGGGAGTGGGCAACTTCGGCGAGGATTTCGGTGCGGCGATGCTCCTCGCGCGAGGCTTCACCGAGCCGGGTCGCTTCGAGCAGGCCGCCCAGTTGGCCAACCAGAATGGTGGCCTTGGCGGCGAGGTCTTCGTCGAAAAATCGTTCATCGGCATCATGGAGGAACGTCGCCGCACCGATGACTTCGTCGAAGACCACCAGAGGAGCGGCCATGATCGAACGCGCTTCAAACAGTTGGGCCGCAGGGAATGTTGGGCTTGCCTTCACTTCGTTGATGAAGATGGTGCGGCGACTCCGCACGGCGTCGGCCGTAACGGCGCTTTGGGAAGGGAGCAGTCGAAGTCCGATGAAACGCTCGGCCAGTTTGCCGTCGGCTTGTTCTCCGATGAGTTCGTCGCCGGCCCGATGTCCCCAGAAATAAACTCCGCTGACCTGGAAGAACTCGCGCGTGGCGCGGCAGAAAAACTGGATGAGCGAGGCGGCGTCGGTGCGTTCCGCAGCTTTGGCGGCGATTCGCAAGAGAAGTTTCTGAAAGCCATCATCGGAGTGGGGCGAACGGCGGCCTTCCGGCAACGCGATCGGGTTACCTTCAAACTCTTTCAGGGTCTCACCGCTTCCCGCATAAAGCTTTCTGAATTCTCACAAGTGATTGAATCTATTGGAAAACTATTCTCTAATCTCAATTTGAGTCAAGAGAAATGGGGAGACGGGTGCCTAAGTGTGAAATCCCGAGACAATCCGGGGAGACGGCAATCTCAGAGTGAGAAACTGTTGCTCCGGGCATGAAGCCTGAGACAGGACTAATCCACGGGGGCCGCTGAGTTGTAACCTCGCATCCTGCTAAGTCTTTATTTCCCTAATACATCCCTATCGTTACCTTGGTTTTCTTGAAAGCCTACGCATGGCCTCGGTGTTGCTCCACGGGAAATAGGACGGTTATGCCTGGGAGGAACTGTGTCTTTGCGGAAGACAAGTGTGCTGATGGCAGTAATGGCCCTAGCAGTCAGTGGAGTAGTTGGCAATCTTCAAGGTCAGGAAGGACAAGGCGAAATCGTCCGCCGGGCGAAAAGCAAGGTCGAGCCTGTGTATCCAGCGTTGGCGCGGAAGATGAATCTTTCGGGAACGGTAAAGGTGGAAATATTGGTTGCCGCCAACGGAACGGTGAAGGATGCGAAGGTGGTGGGCGGACATCCAGTGCTGGCCACAGCGGCGCTGGAAGCGGTACGGAAATGGCGCTTTGAGCCGGCATCGATCGAGACCTCGGGAATCGTAGATTTCAAGTTCGAACCTCATCAATAGGGGAACAGCGCACGCAGCAGGCGGCCGGGAGGAACGGCATGACGATTGGCAAGAAACTGTATGTAAATTTCGGGATCATCCTCAGCATGGTCGTGGTGCTGTTTCTGGTGAACCTGCTGGCGGTGCAACGGGAGCATGCTGCTAAGGCCGCAGCCACAGCCTCGCTCGAGTTGGCCGATGCCACCAACGAAGTGCGCTTCCAGATGATGCAGAACCGCCTCTATCTCAGCAACTATCTTCTCAGCGGCGATACCCGCGAAGTGGAGCGCATGAATGAAGGCCTGCGCACGTTGGGCGAAAAACTGCAACAGGGAAAGACGCTGGCGAATTCCGAGCAGGAGCGGACGGCACTCACCAAGGTGCAAGAACTGGAGCAAGCGTGGGGCAAAGAGTTTGCGCAGCCTCTGATTGACAAACGCAAAGATGTAGATTCGGGAAATGCGACGGTCGCAGAGCTGCAGATTTACTACCTCCAGAAAGACGCTTCTTCCTGGGTGAAGAATTCCACAGAAGCTCTCGACGTGGCCGATGGGGAAAACCGCAAGCTGGTCGAAGCCCGGCGCAAATCCGATGAGACGGCAAGCACGTGGACGATCCTGGCGGCCATTGTGAGCACTCTGGTTGCTTTGGGCCTCGGCGTCGCGATTGCTTACACCACCGCGAAGTCAATCACCGAACCGCTGACTAATCTGATGAAGGTTTCGCGGCAGATCGGCGACACCGGCGATCTCGAGCACAGCATCGACGTGAAGCGCGAGGATGAGATTGGAGAACTGGCACGCACCTTCGCCAAGATGGTTACCTACCTCAAAGAGATGGCGGGAGTTTCGGAAGCAATTGCCGGCGGAGATCTCACCGTTGAAGTCAAGCCAAGGTCTCCCCATGACACGCTGGGCAATGCATTCGCAAAAATGGTGGAAGGCCTGGGCCGTCTGGTGCGCAGCGTACGCGACGCCTCTGCGCAGGTGGCCAGCGCTTCCGGGCAAGTGGCTAATTCATCCGACGACTCGGCCAAAATCGGCCTGCAGGCTTCCTCAGCCATCGACGAGGTAACCAGCACCATGCACGAGATGAGTGTGAACGTGCAAAACATGGTGAAGAGCACGCAGGTGCAGGCTTCGAGCGTGAGCGAGACCTCAGCGTCCATCGACCAGATGGTCGCCTCCATCCAGCGCGTCGCCGATACCGCCAAGGTGTTGCTCGACATTTCGAATCGCTCGCGCGAAGAGGTCCACAGCGGCATCACGACCATGGAAAAAGCCACGGACGGCCTGAACCGCATTAACGCGACCATCACCAGTTCGGGAGAAATCATCGGAGCACTCGGACAGCGTGCCGATGACATTGGAAAGATTATCGAAGTGATCGACGATTTGGCCGAACAGACGAACTTACTGGCCTTGAATGCAGCCATCGAGGCGGCTCGCGCCGGCGAGCATGGCCTCGGCTTTGCGGTAGTCGCAGACGAAGTGCGCAAGCTGGCGGAAAAGTCAGCGCAATCGACCAAGGAAATCTCCGAGCTGATTCAGAGTATTCAGAAAGAAGCGCGCAAGGCGGTGGAGAATATGGACCGCTCAACCGGCATCGTGAACGAAGGCCTGGATTTGGGTGGCGAGCTGAACGCGGCGTTGCGCAAGATCTCAAATGTTGTCACTGAGGTTTACAAGTTCGCACAGGAAATCGGCGCGGCTACCAACGAACAATCACATGGCTCCTCGCAGATTGCCCGCGCTACCACGCGGTTGAATGAAATCACGCACGAAATCAACTCGGCGGTGGAAGAGCAAGCTTCGGGAGCGCAGGCCGTGGTCAAAGCCATGGAACGGATGCGCGAACTGGTGCAGCAATCCACCTCCGGATCCACTGAACTGGCGGCGTCAGCCGAACAGATGTCGAAGATGTCGCGGGGCCTGCTCGACTTTATGGACCGGTTCACGCTCGGGGATGGCGCTGCCTCGCGGCAGACTGCGGCGGATGAGAAATCGCACCACGCCCGCAGAGCCGCGGCCGCCCGCGCGTAGGAAAATAAGTCATATTTATGAGCCGTGAGCTCCATATCGTGGGTTTTCAGGTAGGACGCGAGACCTATGGCGTTCCCATTACCTCGCTGCACGAGATCGTGCGCGTGCCGGAGATTACCGCAGTCCCCGACGCACCCGATTACCTCGAAGGCGTGATCAATCTTCGCGGCAAGATCGTCTCAGTGATGGATCTGCGCAAGCGCTTTGGCGACAAGCAGGCCAAAGCGAAAAGGCAGAACCGCATTCTGGTCGTGGAACACTCCGGCAAGCTGGCGGGGTTAATCGTGGACTCGGCATCGGAGGTGTTGAAGATTGCCGGGGAAGACGTCGAGCCGCCTCCCGCAGTATTCCAGGAAGGCGGACTGAACTGCGTCACCGGATTGGGCAAAGTTCGAGGCCGCCTGATTATATTGCTCGACATGACCAAGCTATTAGCGCCCGCCAGCCTGCTTCAGGAGAGTGCGACTCCCAAAGGCAAGAGTGGCAAAGCGGAGGCACGGGCAGCGTCGGTACGGTAGGAACGAGCTGAGAAACAGACTGATGAGAATGAAACCAGGGAACTGGGAACGAGAGAAAGCATGAGTACATCCGGAGCGGCACCGGCTCCAATCTTGACTGACGCGGAACTGCGATTGTTGCAGGCACTGGTGTACCAGGAGTGCGGAATGCACTTCGACGAACGCCGCACGCATTTTCTGCAGGACCGCCTGTTGCGGCGGCTCAAGGAATGCCGTGTTGATTCCTTTTACGCTTATTACCGTCTGCTGATCACTCAGGGTGGCAAGGCGGAGCTGGCCAAGTTGGTCGAGAACCTGACCGTCAACGAAACCAGCTTCTTCCGGCACAAGGCGCAGCTGGATTTGTTCCAGAAACACGTTCTGGAAGACATGCTGAAATACAAGCAGGCGCACCGGGAATACTCGATTCGAGTGTGGAGCGCGGGCTGTTCGACGGGGCAAGAGGCATACACGTTGGGCATGATGGCTGCAGATTCGCTCGCTTACTACTACCTGCGCAATCCACTGCCGGTTGAAATCTCACTGCCCAAACCGCTGATCCCGCCGCCCTGGCGTGTGGAGATTCTGGCCAGCGACATCAGCTATTCGGTGCTGCGGACGGGGCAGGAGGGCGCATACAACGAACACCAGATGTCGACCGTCGATTACGCCTTCCGCCTGCGTTACTTTGACAAAATTGGCGATCGCTACGCGATCAAGAAGGCATTGAAGGAGATCGTCCATTTCGACTTCCATAACTTGAAGACCGAGTATCTGCCGCAGCGCAACGATGTTATCTTCTGCCGGAACGTGATGATGTACTTCGATGAGGCAGAGCAGAAGCGGCTGATCGAAAAGTTTTATCGCTGCCTGAACCCCGGCGGCTACTTATTCGTGGGCCACGCCGAGAGCCTGCTGGGCCTGACGGAAAAATTCCAGATGGTGCACCGCGACAGCGGCACGGCTTACAAGCGGATTGAGGTGCTCGAGTGACGAATCCTCCCGATGAGCGTGGAGCGGAGCTGCAAGAGCTGTTTTTTGAGACCTCGCAGGAGCTGCTGCAAGCGCTGAACGACGAAACTCTGAAGCTGGAAAAGGCTCCCGGCGATGAGGAGATTGTGCGTTCGATTCGCCGCACCGTGCACACGCTGAAGGGCGACTCCGCGGCTGTTGGCCTGCGCGAGTTGAGCGAACTGGCGCACCACTTTGAGGATGCCCTGTCTCTCGAAAGCGCGGCCGCCCACGCGGCACTGGCCGAAATCGCCTTCGCCGCTGCAGACGTCTTTGCCGGGATGATCGCATCCTACCGCGCCGGCGGTCCGATGCCGGCAACCGAGAGTCTGCGGCAACGAATCAACGAACTGACCACGGCGCCGGCAGCCAAGAAAGCGAAGCGCAAGAAAAAATCAGTCGAACCACTCCGGCACCCCGATAAGGATAAGAATAAAGATTGGACCGAGAGCGAGAGGCTGGCTCTGGCTCAGGCCCAGGATGCGGGTCTGGCTCTCTACGACGTCGTCGTGAAAATCGATCCCCACTGCACCATGCCAATCGCTGGACGGCAACTGATCCAGAATGCGATCAGTGGCCTGGGTAAAGTCATACTGGTGCGGCCGGATACGAAATCACCGGCCGCTTCCACGCGGGTGGACTTCGTATTAGCCAGCGCGCAATCGCCGGATCAGATTGCCGCCAAGTGCCGGATTCCAACGATTGCCAGCGACGTTAGCCTGACTCTCCGCCAAGCGGCGAAGCCCGCCAAGCCGTCGGCGAAAGTGCCCGAACCAACAGCGGACTCAAAGTCCGGGGCGGAGGGTCCGGTGAGCGCGACCTCGGCTGTGCCGGCATCTGGCGCCTCATCCACGGTCCGGCATGCTCCCTCGGAGCCACCCGCACCTGCGCCCCCTCCGGCGCCCGAACCGGGCGGCGGGTCACCGGCGTTGGCGGAAAATATTCTGCGCGTGGATGCGGGGCGCATCGACAGCGTGCTCAACCTGGTGGGAGAACTCATCATCGGCAAGTCGATGCTGCAACAGGCGCTCGGCGAATTTGGCAAACGGTATCCGAGGGAACCACTCCGCGGCAGGTTCGCCGACGCCATGGCCTTCCAGGCCCGAGTGCTGAACGATCTGCAACGTTCGGTCATGAAGATTCGCATGGTGCCGGTCGAGCAGTTGTTCCGGCGCTTCCCGCGCATCGTTCGCGATGTGGCGCGGCAGTGCGGACGCGAAGTGGAGCTGGAACTTTCCGGGCAGGAGACGGACCTCGATAAAGGGATCCTCGACGCGATCGCCGAACCCCTGACCCATCTGGTGCGGAACGCAGTCAGTCACGGCATCGAACCAGCCGAGGAGCGCCGCAGCCAGGGCAAGGCTCCGCAGGGAAAAATCCGGCTGCACGCCTGTCATCAGGGCAATCAGGTTGTGGTCGAGGTCAGCGACGACGGTCGCGGCATCGACGCGCAGAAGATCCGCAGCAAAGCAGTCGCGCTGGGAATGGCGACGGCAGAGGAAGCCGCTCGCCTGAGCGACGCCGAAGCGCTGGACTTTGTCTTCCGGCCCGGATTCAGTACGGCGGAACAGGTCACCGAAGTCTCCGGACGTGGCGTTGGCATGGACGTAGTCCAAAGCGTGCTGCAGCGGCTGAAAGCTACCATCCATGTGGAAACTCATGTGGGCCGGGGCACGACGTTCCGCATGAAGCTGCCGTTGACGCTGGCCATTATCAAGGCCCTGATGTTCTGGGTGGAGCAGCGCTTGTATGCCATCCCACTGAATGCGGTGAGCCAGATTGCCCGCACTCGGGAATCGGAAGTTCACCAGGTCGACAATTACGAGGTACTGCAGTTACGCCAGCAGGTGCTTCCCCTCCTGCGGCTGGGACGGCCCTCCGCTCCCGATGCGGACCGGCACGCGAGCAAGCTGTTTGTGCTTGTAATCACAGTGGGCGAGAAAAAATACGGATTGATTGTCGACGCTTTAGAGGGGGAAGAAGAATTGGTGATCAAGGCTTTGGACGATCAGACATTCTCTACCGATCTGGTGAATGGCGCTTCCATTCTCGGCAACGGGAAGGTTGTGCTGATACTGAATCTGCCTGCGGTCGTGGAACACATCGCGCACAGGCGCCCGCATGAGCAGGGGCTGATTAACTGCGGATTGTTATTGAACCACGAGGATCGCGCTCGATTGGCCATGAGCGCTGCGGGGGGCCAGGCATGACTGCAGGCATCAAGAAAGTGCGTGTGCTGGTAGTGGATGACTCCGCATTAATGCGGAAGCTGATTCCACAGATGCTGGAAGCCGACCGTTCGATTGAGGTGGTGGGGACCGCGATGGATGGAACGTTCTGCCTGAAAAAGATCGAGGAGTTGCAACCGGATGTGGTGACACTCGATCTGCAAATGCCAGGCATGAACGGCATTGACACCTTGAAAGAAATCATGCGCCGGAAGCCGCTGCCGGTCATCGTCGTCAGCTCGCACAGCACGGAGGGCGCTTCGGTCACCTTCAAGGCGTTAGGGCTGGGAGCTTTCGATTTCGTCACCAAGCCGCAGGATGCTTCCGCGCACATGGCCGAAAGCGGGGCAGAACTGATCGCGAAGATCAAGGCGGCCGCCGATTGCAAGGTTGTCCGGCCTGGGAGTTCGATGGTGGCGCCGGTCCGTCCGGAAAAGATTTTGATCGGGAAATCCGTACCGCCGCCAACCAAATTGGTAGCCATCGGAATTTCTACTGGAGGCCCCCAGGCCCTGGAGTTCCTGGTGGCACAACTGCCACCGGACTTTCCCGGAACGATTGTCGTCGTGCAGCATATGCCTGAGGGTTTCACCGACATGTTTGCCCGGCGCCTTGATGAATTGTCTTCGCTGCGCGTGAAGGAAGCCCAATCGGGTGACACTCTGCAGGCGGGGCGTGTGCTGATCTGTCCCGGAAGCCGCCATATGAAGGTGAAGCGGCTGACGATGGGAGACGTCGTAGTGCTAAACGACGAAGCGCGGGTGAATGGCCATCGCCCCAGCGTGGATGTGCTCTTTAATAGTCTGGCGGAGGAATTCGCCTCACAAGGCGTTGCAGTACTGATGACGGGGATGGGCGACGACGGAGCGGAAGGTCTGGGCGCGGTGAAAAAAGCCGGCGGCATGACCATCGCACAAAGCGAAGAATCCTGTGTGGTCTTCGGCATGCCAAAGGCCGCCATCGAACGCGGCTATGCAACACGCGTGGTGGCCCTGGATGTTCTCTCGGCTACTCTGCAAGCTGTCTGTAGCCGTAATGAGGGCAATCGAGAAAGCGGAGGCGCGAGAAAAGTAGTCCGCGCCGGCTTATAGCACATGTTGCTGAAACAGGCCCGATGACCTGCGTCATCTGGCCGGCGGGCAACCGCCATGATGGAATCTGTTAGAGGAGGAGTTATGGAGCAGTTTGCACCAGTAAAACGCAGTAAGGACGGACAGCCAGTCCGCTACCTGATCGTGGACGATTCGGTGTTCGCGCGCAAGAATTTGGCCCGCATGATTGAAAGTTTCGGCGGGCAGGTGGCGGCCGAGGCTGGCGACGGTTTGACCGCCATCAGCGAGTTCGACCGCACCCATCCGGATATCGTGCTCATGGATATCACCATGCCGCAGATGGAAGGCATCGAGGCCGCGGAAAAGATCGTCCAGGCGCATCCCGAAGCCCGGGTGGTTATGGTCTCGTCTGTGGGCTACCAGGAGAACATCGTGGCCGCATTGCAGCGCGGGGCGCGGCATTTCGTGCAGAAACCGGTAAAGCCGGAGGTTCTGTACGAGGTGATCAAATACGTTATGGGAGAAGATGGCGCCGTGGCTACCGCGGCCGGCGCGGGAGTCTAGTCGAATGAAGATCGAACTCATTCAGCCTTTCATTAACGCAGCTGACGCCGTGCTGTCGCAGGGCCTGCAGAGCGCCACCAAGGTAGGCAACCTTTCGATGGAAGAGGACGCATATCGCCGCAAAGGCTTGGCCGGCATGGTTGCACTTACCGGCGACATCGAGGGACGCATCATTTTGGATCTCGAGCCGCAAACCGCGGTGCGCGTGGCAAGTCACTATGCGGGCGCGGAATTGCCGGAATCCGACGCGCTCATCAAAGAGACCATCTTCGAACTGGCCAACCAAGTCGTCGGGAACGCCGTCTGTTCGCTCAACGATCAAGGCTTCCACTTCCGCGTGCATCCTCCTCTGCTGGTCACCGGCGACGAAGGGGACAAAACCAGTGAAGACGTGGAAGCGCTGGTGATCTGCTTTGAAACTTCCCTGGGAAATGTATTTATGAATGTAGCGCTGCGCTACAACAAGCGGCGGATGGCCGATCATGCGGCCGCGGGTGCGTAGGACCAGTTCTCGGCTCAAGGCCGCGCGGAATTTCTCTTCCACTCACTCCAGTTGCTGTCCCCAACAGGGTTGGTGCTGACTCAAGAACGTAGATAGTTCGAGGCCTTTGCCCTCAGCCTTAAATGTTCCGAAATCCTTGCACCAGTCTCCGCCTGGATAGTCGCGAGTCACTTGCGCCCATTCGTGGAATAGCATCAGGTCGTCCACGCTGATTTCTCTGGTGCGTATCCGATCCAGCAATTTCTCGACTTTCTTTTTGGACGCTTTGAGGTTGAGCTTGCCACGGGGCATCTATGTCCCACAGATGGAATCGCTGATAACTTTCTTCAACTCTTGAGCGCGGGTTTCGCTTTTCGTGTCTCGAAGTTCTTCCAAGGCGCGGCGTAGATCTCGCCCTTGCAGCCGGGCCGGGCGCTCTTTTCGGGCAGGGACGGCCGTGGCCGATGCACGCTTCTGACGACTTTGCTTCGCGACAGCCATATCGCTCATTATACCTAGCGCGTAAAGAGCTCGCGGCACACCAAAGGCAAACTTCCTACGGCGAGCACTGGTAGGAATGCAATTCAACGCGCCTCCCTATATAGCCGCAGCGTACAAGCACAGTCGGAATACTAAAGTCGCCGAGCTCGCCTAGTCGACCGCGACTGTTGGCCTCGAATCGAAAATAGAAGATTCCTCGGCCCTCCTGGGTAGGAGGCCGGACCTCACGTCTGTTTCCGCGACGTTAGGGTGGGGGCGCCCTCGAGTGGAAGTTCCATGTTCGTGGGAACCGGCGTATCTTCTGCGGGATCGGCAATCTTCCTTAACTCCGGATATTTCTGAATCAGCGTGGGCGGTGCCAGTACTCGCTTGCCGCTGATCATTGCCTTCAACTCCAGCGCATTCACTCCTGCTTTGCTTTCGAAATGATTGTTCGCGATGACATACGTGGTTTGCGCCCGCGCGGTGACGCTCTCGATTCTTTCTTTCCATCCGGCGAGTTCTCGCTCGTTGTAGAGGTAGTTGTAGCGGTCGTTGCGATTATCGGAATCGAACCACTGCTGGTAATTCCGGCCGTGCAATCGGACATACCCGATTGCGGCGGTCACATGTTCGGTGGGCGCAAGGGATCGTCCGAGCACTGGCTGATCGATGTTGCAGAAGCCGACATTTTTCTGCGTAAAGGCGGCCAGGGTTTCGGCATTGTTCCAACTGGAATCTCGCACCTCAACCACGCGCGGATACTCGATGAATTGGCGTAGCAGGCGATCGAGATATTCCCGGTTGAGAGAAGTGTTCTTGAACGAGACGGGAAACTGAATGAGCAGAGCACCCAGCTGTCCTTCGCCGGCGATCGCATCGAGGCCTTCGCGGGTGCGAGTTTCGTCTTCGTCGGTGGGACGGATGGTTGCGGCGGATGTGGGTTCCATCACCGCGATGGGCGAATGAGTGAAAGCGCGATAGAGTTTGGCCGTGAAAAGAAATGTCTTATTCACCGCCACGACTTTGCGGCACCACAGCTTTGCCAGTTCCGGCTTCAGCGGCCCGTAAAACGATGTGTTGATCTCGGTGGTATCGAAGAAGCGGGCCAGATATTCCAGCGGATGCTGCTTCCGGCGCTGCATGCCCGGAGGATAGAAAATGCCCTCCCAGTCTTTATAAGACCAGCCGGCCGTGCCAATGCGGATATTGTCTGAAACGACCTGGGGCAAACGAACTGAGGCCGAGGGTTCCATGCGCGAAGCCGCAGACGGTGGGTAGTGGCAAGGTTAGCATAGGCAATTGGTTGTGGGCGTAAGATATGCTTTACGTAACGCATAAATCGGCTTATACTGACGTGTGATCCTCGGTTACCGCGACAAGCGAACCAGAGATTTCGCGCTGGGTAAACGCGTCAAGGCCTTTGTGGGCATCGAACGTGCCGCCCGTCTAAAGCTGGACCGTGTGGAGGCGGCCGTCACCCTGCGGGATCTTGCCGTCTTGCCCGGCAACCGTCTTGAAGTGTTGAAGGGAAACAGAAAGGGGCGATACAGCATCCGCATCAATGACCAGTGGCGTGTTTGCTTCGACTGGAGGGAAGGTGCGCCCGGTCCGTCGAACGTAGAGATAGTCGATTACCATTAGGAGAATGCCATGCCAGTGACTGCAATTCATCCCGGAGAACATTTGGCCGAAGAACTTAGCGAGTTGGGAATGAGCGCCGCTGAGCTGGCGCGACAACTCGAGGTTCCGACCAACCGCATCACCGAAATCCTGAATGGGCGGCGCGCCATCACCGGCGATACGGCGCTACGCCTGGCTCATTTCTTCGGTACGACAGCGGAATTCTGGCTGAACCTGCAAAGCCTGTATGAAATCCGGCTCGCCCAGCAGAAATCGGGTAAATCCATCCAGTCTTTGCCGACGCTGAAGAGCCTCGAACAGGTTCACGCCTAGGGCGTGATTCTGTCGCTCAATCCAATGACAGCACGATCCAGTACACGCCCGTGGGATAGGTCTCAGTGCGGGCGTAGCAGGCACCTACCGAGAAGCTGTGCAGGTTGCGGCTGGAGAGTGCGTGGCCGGCATTGGCAGGCAACGACTCGGGATGCAGGCTGGTGTAGGTAAGCACGGTGGAGCGTTGCGCAAGCTGATGAATGGGGAAGGTGCCGAGCTTGTCGGCTCGCGCCATGGAGCAGGCCGTGTCATCGGCGGTAGGAAGATCGCGGCGGGCGAGGTCAGGCTGGCTGGCCTGGCGTCGCGCTTGTGACACCGCCGCCGCGATCCGGTCCTTCACTTCGGCCGCAGAATAATTGGGGAGGGCGTGGCCGAAGTCCTGCACGATGTAGAGCCGATCTCCGCTGCGCACCACGCCCAACCCGATCACGTTATAGGAAGGGTTGAGCAGGTTGGTGCGGTGCGGAGGAGAAAGCATGAGATGTTTGTGTCCATCTTCAGCGTCGAAATCGAGCGCGACATTCTCGCCTTCTTGATCCAGTTGGGTTCGCGTCGCCGACGCCAGGCGTTGAGGCAGGGAGGGCTCACCAACAAACTGGTGCGAAAGCTGCCGCGCAGCGAACATCGCTTCAGCGTGGGCTCGCGCTGCCTGGCAAAGGCCAGTGTCGAGTGTCAGCGGAGGCGCGCCAGCCCGCGCTCTTCCCTGATTTGCCAGGTCGAGAAGTATCCGCTCGGCGTCAAAATCGTAGTTGCTGAAAGGAATATCAGGAGTGGTTGCCGCGGCTGCTTTCAGACTCGCCTGCTGTGCCGGCTTATCGGCGGCGCCACCATTCGCCGCGGAGGCCATCAATCGCGCCGATGGCCGAATCGTGGCCGCGCCCATCATCAGCACAAACGCCATCACGACGCTTCGATCAACTACGGTCCTGGCCCTTGGCATCTGCTTGTCCCTACGCATCGCACCTTGGGGGAGGACTCAAGGGGGAGGACTGAAATTCGGCCTTAAACTTGCTGCTGGTGCTACGCTAGAAGCCGGAATCCACTCTGAGAAGTTACCTTCGCTATGGAACCTGGTGTCGTAGGGGTCATCGGCCTATTGTTTGGAAGTTTGATTGCCTGGCTCGCGCTGCGCTCACGCACGGCCGGCCTCAGCGCTCGTTTGTCTTTGATGGAAAAGGAATTAGCGGCTGAAAAGGCCAGTCTGGCGCGGCTTCAGGAGGCTTACACCGAGCTGGTGGCAAGCCGGGCCAAGGTGGAATCTACTCTGGAATCCGAACGAAAGACCAGCACCGAAAAGATGGAACTAGTGACTCGCGCCAGCGAGGAACTGCGGAATGCCTTCAAGGCCATGGCGTCCGACGCTTTGAAAAGCAACAATTCGTCGTTTCTGGTAATTGCCGAAGAGACGCTGAAGCGCTTCCAAAGCCAGGCGCGGGGCGACCTCGAAGCCCGGCAAAAAGCTGTAGCCGAGATGGTGGCGCCGGTGCGGGATTCGCTGAATAAGGTGGATGCTCAAATTCAGCAACTGGAAGTCGCGCGCAGCGACGCTTATGGCGAACTTCGCACGCAGGTGCAGTCGCTAATTACTACGCAAAAGGAATTGCAATCAGAAACCGGAAACCTGGTCCGCGCGCTACGAACTCCCAACGTGCGAGGGCGCTGGGGCGAAATTCAATTGCGGCGCGTGGTCGAGATCGCAGGGATGCTTTCCTATTGCGACTTCGCGGAGCAGGAGTCTGTTACCACCGAAAGCGGAAGGTTGCGGCCTGACCTGGTGGTGAAACTGCCGGGCGGAAAACACGTGGTGGTCGATGCAAAGACGCCTCTGCAGGCCTTTCTTGACGCCTTCGAAACCACTGATGAAGATGTGCGGCGCGCCTGCCTCGCCAACCATGCGAGGCAGGTTCGCGATCACATGAATACTCTCAGCGGCAAGAAATACTGGGAGCAGTTCGAAGCCACGCCCGAGTTCGTCGTCATGTTTCTTCCCGGGGAAACGTTCTTCAGCGCCGCACTCGAGCAAGACTCGGGCTTGATCGAACACGGAGTTCTGAATCGTGTGATCCCTGCCTCGCCCACCACGCTGATCGCTTTGCTGAAGGCCATCAACTACGGATGGAATCAGGAGAAGCTGGCGCGCAACGCGCAGCAGATCAGCGCGCTCGGGAAAGAACTGCACGACCGACTGCGCCTTCTTGCCGGACACATCACCTCGGTTGGCACGGGACTCGATCGCGCGGTCGAGTCTTACAACAAGGCTGTGGGATCGCTCGAAAGCCGGGTGCTGGTTTCGGCGCGCAAGTTTGCCGAGCTGGGCGCATCCGTGGCAGATGACATTCCCGAACTTGCGCCGATTGAAACCACGGCAAGGGCGCTCTCGTTTGAGTGGGACGAGGACGACAACGTTCCGAATGCCGCGGAGAATGAACGGAAGGCGGGGTGAAAACCGCTCAGGAGGGTTGCCGGCGAGACCTTTCGACTGCGCTCAGGGCGGGTTGCGGCGCTACGTGGCGCGACGGCTTCTAATCTAAGCAAGCGCTTATCCTGCCAGCAGTTCGCTGGCCGTTGAGGTGAAATCGGGGCTTCCACGCCACCCGAAGGTTCGCTGATCGGTAGCACAGTCGCTCTCTTCTTTCGATACAGTGTCCATCCGTTCTCCGCGTAAAGATTGCCCTCGCCCCGCCGATAACTTAATGGATGAGGCTGCGCCGCAACGCGCGGTCGCAGACTCTCGTCCATCCCCTTCTCAGGAAAGCAATGTCAGGAGTCATCGGCTCATGAAGCGCGCCACGCCATCTCGCACCAGACCGGGACAGGCAAACGCGGAACGCAAGCGCGCTGATGAAGAGCTGCGGAAAGCACCGTTGTATGCCCGTAGCCTGCTGGAGGCCAGTCTCGACCCGCTGGTCACCATCAGCCGCGAAGGCGAGATCACCGACGTCAACCAGGCGACAGAAAAAGTCACCGGAATTTCCCGCGAAAAGCTGATCGGCAGCGATTTCTCAAACTACTTCACCGACCCGGGAAGCGCACGCCGCGGATATGAGCAGGTATTTGCGCAAGGGGCCGTGCAGGACTATCCACTGGCCATCCGGAGCGCGGCGGGTAGGGTCACGGATGTGCTCTACAACGCCACCGTGTTCAAGAACGAAGCGGGAGAAGTGGCGGGCGTCTTTGCCGCCGCCCGTGACATCACAGAGCGCAAGCGCGCCGATGAGATTCGCGAGCTGCTGGCGGCGGTGGTCGATTCCTCCGATGACGCGATCATAAGCAAGACGTTGGGCGGGACGATCACCGCCTGGAATTCCGGCGCTGAGAGGCTATTCGGCTACTCGGCATCGGAGATTCTGGGCAAGCCAATCCAGATGCTGATGCCGCCGGAGCGAGCCAATGAAGAACAAGACATTCTGGCGCGAATTGTGCGGGGGGAACGCGTCCAGCATTTCGAAACCATCCGCATCCGGAAAGATGGCCGGAAGATTGAGGTCTCGGCGACGATTTCCCCGATTAAGGACAGCCGCGGCGTCATTGTGGGCGCTTCCAAAATCGCGCGCGACATCACGGAGCGCAAACGGGCCGAGCGCGCCCTGCGGTCGTTGAGCAACTGCAACGAGTCGCTGATGCGGGCCACCGACGAAATGACCCTGCTTCAGCAAATCTGCGATCTGGTGGTGAACGTAGGCGGCTACCGCATGGCGTGGGTGGGCTATGCCGAACACAATGAGAAAAAAACCATTCGGGCGGTGGCGCAGAGCGGATTCGAGGCTGGCTATCTCGATACCCTGAACATCACCTGGGCCGACGAGGAACACGGTCGTGGACCCGGAGGCACCGCTATCCGCAGCGGCAAGCCCGTCGTATGCCTCGATACTATGTCCGATCCCCGGGTTACCCCCTGGCGCGAGGAGGCCATAAAGCGCGGCTACCGTTCCATCATGGTTCTGCCCTTGAAAAGCGGCGAAGAGGTACTGGGAGCGCTAGCGATCTACGCAACGGAGGTGGGAGCGTTTGACGACGCCGAACAACATCTTCTCGAGGAACTCTCCAACAACTTGAGTTACGGCATCACTTCCCTTCGCGCCCGGCAGGACCGTCAGCGGGCGGAAGAAGACGCAGCCCGCAAAGCGGCGGATCTCGCGCGCTCCAACGCCGACCTCGAGCAGTTTGCCTACGTCGCCTCGCACGATCTGCAGGAGCCGCTGCGCATGATTACGGCCTACACCCAGCTACTGGCCGAACGGTATAAGGGCAAGCTCGATGAGAATGCCGACAAGTTTATTGGCTATGCCAGTGAGGGCGCTCTGCGCATGCAGGTGCTCATACAGGATCTGCTGGCCTTCTCCCGGGTCGGCCGAAACGGAACTGCGAGTGCGAGCGTCGATTGCAATGCAGTGATGGAAGAGGTCCGGAAGACCCTTGGTACGGCAATTCAAGAGAGCGGCACGCTCATCACTCACGGGAAGCTTCCAGCCATCTGGGTGGATCGTACGCAGATCACGCAAGTCTTCCAGAACCTGATTGGCAACGCGATCAAGTTCCGCGGGAAAGAACCACCGGTGATTTCGGTGGAGGCCGAAGAACTCGATCATCAATGGCTGTGCCGCGTGAGCGACAACGGAATCGGGATTGCGCCCGAGTACGCAGAGAACATTTTTGTCGCCTTTCACCGCCTGCACGCTCGCACCGAATACCCGGGTAACGGCATCGGCCTGGCCATTTGCAAGAAAATCGTCGAGCACTATGGCGGAAGGATATGGGTGGAGCCACGAGCCGGCTCCGGCTCTACCTTTAAGTTCACCATGCCCGTTCTGGCTCCCGATTCGCAAAAAGAGGCGGGGAAATGAAATCGCCACATGAACTTCTGATTGTGGATGACAATCCGGCCGATATTGCCTTGGCCCGTGAAGCCCTGGCGGCATGCGCATATTGCGGCCAAATCAGTAGCGTTGGGGATGGCGCCGAAGCCCTGGCATTCCTCAACCGCAGGGGTAATTACGAAAAGGCGAGCCGCCCCGATCTCGTGATCCTGGACCTGAATCTTCCCAAAAGAGATGGCCTTGCGGTATTGGCGGCGATGAAGGCAGGCCCGGACCTGCGCCGCATCCCGGTCATTATTTTTAGTACCTCCCGATTACCTAAGGACGTTGCGCGCAGTTACGAACTGGGGGCGAATTGCTACGTCAGCAAACCCGGCAACCTGACTGAATTTTTTTCCACGATGAGATCGATTGAACAATTTTGGTTTGGCTCAGTAAGCCTGCCACCACGAGGAGAATGAATGAATAGCCCGACGACTCAACCCGCAACTAGCGTATTGCTCATCGAAGACAACCCGGGAGACGCGGATCTGGTCCGTCTACGCCTGGTCGAAGGCCAATCTCCGGTGAAAGTGAATTGCGTAAACCGGCTCTCGGATGGCCTGGCCTCGTTAACCGTCGAAACTCCCTCCGTGGTATTGCTGGATCTGAATCTGCCTGACAGCCACGGAGCGGAAACCTTTCGGCGCCTCATCGAGCACTCGCCGAACGTGCCGGTGGTCGTGCTCTCGGGACAGGACGACGAGGCTCTCGCCATGAAGGCCGTCCATCTTGGAGTGCAGGACTATCTGGTGAAAAGTAATCTTTCCAGCAAGCATCTGGAGCGCGCTATCCGCTACGCTGTGGAGCGGCAAGCTCTTTTGCGCGCCCTGGAAATCACGCAGAAGAAGCAACTGGAGTTCAAAAACCAGTTCCTCTCCCACGTCTCCCATGAACTGCGCACACCGCTGACCTGCATTCACCAGTATGTAACCCTGCTTCTTGACGGGCTGGCTGGCCCGGTCACGCCGGACCAGGGCGACCACCTGAAAACCGTCCTGAAGAGTGTGAATCAGTTGCATGCCATGATTCGCGACCTGCTCGAAGCCACCCGCGCGGAGAGCGGCAAAATGCGGATTGAACCGCGTTGTATTTCGTTGAGCGAACTGCTGCATCAGGCAGTTGCGATGCTTCGGCCGACTGCAGACGAAAAGAAAGTCGGCTTGGAGATCGGGGTGGACCAAAGGCTGCCCCTGGTTCTGGCCGACCCTGACCGCGTCCTCGAAGTCCTGATTAATCTGGTAGATAATGCGATTAAGTTCACGCCTGCGGATGGCTCCGTGATGTTACAAGCGAACATCGTAGATGCGGACCCGGGTTCCGTCTACGTCGCAGTCAGCGATACCGGTCGCGGAATCAATCCGGAAGCCAAGTCTTTGATCTTTGAGCGCCTCTACCAGGACCCTGACTCCATCGATAACAATCGCTCCGGATTCGGGCTGGGTCTTTTCATCTGCCGGGAAATTATCCGCCTTCATGACGGACGTATCTGGGTTTCGAGCGAACCCGGTCAAGGCAGTACCTTCACCTTTACTCTGCCCGTTTACTCGCTAGCTAAGCTCCTGGCACCGGTGATTAGTTACCAGGACCGTTTGCGCGCTTCTTTTGTGCTGGTGCGCGTCGATCTCACTCCGGTGACCAATCCTCCGCGCGGCAACTGGAAGGAAACCTGGCAGCAATGTCTGGAGATTGTCCGGCGTTGCATCTATCTCGATAAAGACCTGGTTCTGCCTCCGATGGGGACATCGGGAGCTGTCGAAACTTTTTTTGTAGTGGCATCGACCGACCTGGAGCGCTCCGGGATAATGACGACGCGCATTCGCGAGCAACTGGAGTGTGTGCCTGACTTTAAAGCCAAGTGCATGCTCGCGATCACCACCGTTCCGGTGCAGTTACTTGCTGCCGGAGAAGGCAAGCTCCTCGAAAAGCAAGTTCAAGGGGTGGCCGACTGCGTTACCCAGATGATTTTGAAAAGCCTGGAACGGAAACCCGTATCCTTCGGGAACGATTCCGCCGGAAAAAAGCAAAGAAAATCACAATCGAGAACCAAAATAAACTAAGGAGAATAACAATGACGAAACCAAAGATTTTGGTAGTCGATGATGATCCGGATCTAGTACGCGCCATGCGATTGCGCCTGCGCGCCAACAACTACGAGGTTGTCACGGCCACCGACGGCTATTCCGCAATCGCCTCAGCACAGAAGGATCGCCCTAGCTTAATTATTCTGGATCTGGGTCTTCCTGCCGGGGATGGCTTTGTGGTCCTAGAGCGGCTGCAGAATGCCGACGCGCTCGCCGGGATTCCCGTCATCGTTCTGAGCGCTCGCGACCCCCAAAGCAACGAAGAACGTGCATTGAAGGCTGGGGCAGCTGCGTTTTTTCAGAAGCCTGCGGACAATGACGAACTGATGAACGTTATCCGAGTCAGCATCGGATCGGCAGCCACCCAACCACGAGCTCCTTGGCCGTCGTAACAAGTCGAAAATAATGAGGAGTTCCGAGTCCGATATTGGATTCCCGTACCCGGGGCGGGACTATGCCTAGGTGAGGGGTTTTCGGCGGTTCCAAAGGGATTAAGCATCAGGGACTGGCCGGGCCGAGTTCCCCATTAAAGGCCCGGCCACGTCAAATTCCGCTAAGCTCTTCCAACCGAGTTAGATACAAAATCTCACAGAAACCTCCACAAAACCGTACGCAGTTTCTAGAAACCCTTCTATACTCTTGGAAGTACTTTAGATACGGCACATAGCGGGCCCGAAACGGGAAACGACATGGCAGCGAAGTTGCTTATTGAGCAACAGCCGGGTAGTGAAGTGGCAAGTGTGCGTCTTCACCGCAGCAGCAGTCCACCGGCAGGTTCGCCTCCGAAAGCCATGAATCGGGAAAGCCAAGTCCGCTTTGTTGCAGTCCTGCTATTCCTGCTCACCGTAGCCGCAGTAGTCTTCGCCGGATTCAATCTGAATGCTGAGTGGAGGTACCTAGTCCCGGACGATAGTGTCTGGTGGGTCGAACACGGCGGTCATCTGACGGCCGATCGAGTCGACCCCAACGGACCCGGAGCCAAGAGCGGCATCAAGCCTGGCGACCAACTGGTCTCCATCAATGGACAGGACGTCCAGAATATGTCGGGCCTTGAGCGCCAGCTCTATCGTAACGGCGTATATTCGAAGGCTGCCTATTCCCTGCTCCGACAATCCGTTCCTCTCGATTCCAGCGTCATTCTGGTACCTGCAGAGCGCTCTCTAAACAACTGGCTCAGGCTGATTGCGCTTATCTACCTCGGCATCGGCCTCTACGTCCTATTGCGCCGCTGGACGGCCCCCGGATCAACGCATTTCTATATTTTCTGTCTGGTTTCTTTCATTGCGTATTCGTTCAAGTACACCGGCAAGCTGAATGACTTCGACTGGACGATTTATTGGGGAAATATTGCCGCCAGTGTGTTGCAGCCGGCACTGTTCCTGCACTTCGTTCTGACCTTCCCGGAAAAACGCCAGATTGTACGCAAGCATCCCTGGCTGCTGACGCTCGTCTATGTGCCCGGAACCGCGCTGCTGACGGCCCATATCATCGCCATGCGGTGGCTCGAGGCAAGCGAACGCCTGCGCTGGAACCTTGACCGCATGGAAATGTCTTACGGGTCGGTGTTCTTTCTGGCCGCGGCGATTCTGCTTTGGTATAGCTACCGGCACGCCAGCAGTACAATTCTCCGACAACAGTTGAAGTGGGTGACCCGCGGAACTATTTTAGCCATCGTTCCCTACACCCTGTTCTACGTTGTGCCGTATCTGATGGGGTCGCTGCCCGGCGCAGCCATGAAGATTTCCGCGCTGTCGTTAGCGTTGCTTCCGCTCACGTTTGGCTATGCCATCTTCCGCTATCGCTTGATGGATGTGGATCTCATCTTCAAGCGAGGCGTGGTTTACACGCTGGCGGCGGCGATCGTCGTGGGATTGTATTTCGGCCTGGTGGCCGGTGTGGCGTTGCTGGTACACAACTGGCAGCCCAGTTCCGGTCCGGTAGGTCTGATTCTTGCGGTGGTGGTGACCGCGCTGCTGTTCGATCCTGTTCGCAAGTGGATTCAGGATCGCATCGACCAGTTCTTTTACCGCACGCGCTATGACTATCGCCGGACGCTGCTCGAGTTCGGCCGAGAATTAGGCTCCGAGACAAACCTGAACACCCTGCTCTCTTCGCTGATCGACCGCGTCTCCCGTACTCTCGCGGTTGACCGCATGGCGATTTTCGTGGCCGGGCAGGATCCGGAGCGAAAAGATGCGAGACAAGAGGATGAGAAGCAAGATCCCTCTGGGAAGTTTGTCCTGGCAAAATCCTTCGGGCTCTCCCCACACGGCGACCTGGACCTGGCCTTCCTGAGCGAGCCGAGGACGGAGCAGGCTGGGCATCTTTTCTTCGAGAACACGCACCAGGTGCCCCGCGAGACTCCCAGTGCGCAGCACGCCATAGCCCGTCTGGATCTGAATTACTACATTCCCTGCCACGCGCAGCAGCGGACGATTGCAGTGCTCGGGTTGGGCAAAACGGCGAAGGGCGACTTCCTCTCCAGCGAAGACATGGAGTTGCTTGAAACCTTGGGCGGCTATCTCGGTATCGCAATCCAGAACTCGCAGCTCTATGCTTCGCTGCAGCAGAAGGCGGCGGAATACGAGCGCCTGAAGGACTTCAACGAGAATATCGTCGAATCCATCAACGTGGGCGTCATGGCGCTTGACATGGAAGACCGCATCGAGAGCTGGAACGCCCAGATGGAAGTGATGTATGCCCTACCGCGCTGGCAAACCTTGACCCAGCCCCTGAAATCGATTTTTCCGGCGGAGTTCGTCGAAGAATTTGACCGCATGCGGCGCGAACCCGGCATTCGCAACCTGTACAAGTTCCGCTTGAAGACGCCCGCTGGTGAAGTCCGCACGGTGAATGTGGCGCTCGCGCCGTTGGTGACGCGGAAGTTTGAGGTCATCGGGCGGCTGATCATCATGGATGACATCACCGAGCGTATCGAACTGGAAGCCCAGCTCTCGCAGGCCGATAAGCTTTCGTCCATCGGATTACTGGCGGCGGGCGTGGCGCACGAAGTCAATACGCCGCTGGCGGTGATCTCCTCCTACACCCAGATGCTCTCCAAGCAACTGCAGGGCGATCCGCAGAAGTCGGGGCTGCTGGAAAAGATCACGCGGCAAACCTTCCGCGCTTCCGAGATCGTTAACAACCTGCTGAATTTCTCGCGCACCAGCGGAAGCGAAATCGGCGATGTCGACGTGAACAAAGTGATTTCCGATACGCTCGCACTGTTGGAACATCAATTCAAGGTGGCCAAGGTTGAAGTACAGAACACGCCCGAGCCGCAGTTGCCCGCGATTCAGGGTAATGCGGGGAGATTACAGCAAGTGTTCCTGAACTTATTTCTGAATGCAAAAGACGCCATGCCGGGCGGCGGCACGCTGCGTGTGACGACGATGAATGGCGAGAGTGTGAGCGTAAGCGTATCCGACACGGGGTCGGGCATCGCACCTGAGCACATCCAGCGGATCTACGATCCCTTCTTCACGACCAAGACTTCGCCTCGCGAAGGCCAGACCCGCGGTACCGGCCTCGGGCTGTCGGTGACCTACGGGATTATTCAGGAACATGCCGGGAAGATACGCGTGGAGAGCCATCCCGGCGCCGGAACAACCTTCACGCTCGATTTTCCGCTAATTCGAAAGGGCGTTCATTCCAAGGCAGAATATGTCTGATTCCGCGGTTATCTCGCGCACGCTATTGAACGGAGGCCCGGGCCTGTCGGGCGCCGTGCTTATCATCGACGATGAAGCGGGGATTCGTGAATCCCTCCAAACCCTGCTGGAGATGGAAGGCTATGCCGTGGAAACCGCCGTCACCGGCGAGGCCGGATTACAGCGTATCGGTGAACATCCTTTTGATCTTGTCCTGCTCGATCTCGCGCTGCCCGGCCGCGATGGCATGGAAATTCTGGCGGAAATTCGCGCCCACGAAACTCGCCTGCCGGTGATCATGATTACCGCCTACGGCACCGTGGAGAACGCGGTCCGCGCCATGCAATCCGGCGCCGTCAATTTCGTCCAAAAGCCATGGGATAACGAAAAGCTTCTCGCCGATATACGCGCCGCGGTGGGCTGGCGCCGGGCCGAAGAAGAGAATGTTCAACTGAAGCGCGCGCTCAAGCAGCGCTACAACTTCGAAAACATTGTCGGCAAGAGCGAGCCGATGCTGAAGATCTTCGACTTGGTTGGGCAAGTGGCCAACAGCCGCTCTACCGTGCTATTACAGGGCGAGAGTGGGACTGGCAAGGAAGTTATCGCCAAAGCCCTGCACTTAAACTCGCCGCGCCACGACCGGCCCTTTGTCCCAGTTAACACGGGCTCCATGCCCACTGACCTCTTGGAGTCAACGCTTTTCGGCCATGTGAAAGGCGCTTTCACCAGTGCTATCGCCTCGAAAAAGGGTCTGTTTGAGATGGCGGACCGGGGCACCCTGTTTCTCGATGAAATCGCCACGATGGGTTTGGATACGCAAGCGAAGATCCTGCGTGTGCTGCAGGACCGAAAGTTCATGCACCTGGGCGGAGTGCAGGAAATTCAAGTGGACGTGCGCATCATCGCCGCCACCAACGTGGACTTGCGGCAGTCGGTGCGCGAAGGCCGCTTCCGCGAAGATCTGTTTTACCGCCTGAACGTGATTACGATCGAACTACCGCCGCTGCGCCAGCGCAAAGAAGATATTCCTCTGCTGGTCGATTTCTTCTTGAAGAAGTATGCCGAGGAAAATGACCGCCCCGCAAGGCATATCGCCCCGGAAGCGCTGCGTGCCTTGCTGTCGCATTCGTGGCCAGGCAATGTGCGCGAATTGGAAAATGTAATCGAGCGCGCCGTCGTGCTGTCTTCAGGAACGGAGATCACACTGGATCTTCTGCCCGATAACCTCCTCGGCCGGGGTTCGTCCTTCATGCTGCACGATCCCCCGGCAGATGCGTCCCTCTTTGAAATCGTAGAAGATGTGGAGCGGCGCATCATCATCGATATGCTGGAAAAGTGCAACTGGAACCAGACCGAAGCCTCCGAGCACTTTAAGGTACCGCTGTCTACGCTGAACCAAAAAATCCGCCGCCTCAATATCGAAATCAAGAAGAAGACAAGAGGATAGAAGAAGCCCTCAGCCTTCAACCACCTCGGAACGCTGACGCCGTTCTCTGCTATAGTTTCGGAGAAGAGTGGCGCCATCTCGCGCACTTTTTCCGAGCCGCATGGAACTCACTTCGCCCACGTACTTCGCCAAGGAACGAATCCAGACGGTTCAGGACTATGCTCTATTTTGCGCGCAAGCTGTCGCCAATCTTTTCCGCAAGCCGCTTTATTTCGCTGACATGGTGCTGCAAGCGGACGCAATCGGCGTAGGTTCGCTGCCCATTGTAGTCCTCACCGGCTTCTTCACCGGTGCTGTGCTCGCTTTGCAGGCGTCCAACACTCTGGAGCGATTCGGTTCCATCACACTGGTAGGACAGCTCGTCTCCACTTCGATGGTGCGGGAATTGGGACCCGTGCTCACCAGCCTGATGGTGGCCGGGAGAAATTCTTCCGGCATGGCCAGCGAGTTGGGATCGATGGTGGTTACCGAGCAAATCGATGCCATGCGTGCTCTGGGCACAGATCCCATGAAAAAGTTGGTGACGCCCCGCGTGGCCGCGACAGTATTCATGCTTTTCTTCCTGACGATCATTTCCGATCTGGTCGGCCTCACCGGAGGCTTGTTCATTGCCAAGGTCCTGCTGCGCCTCGACGCACGGCAGTACTGGTACAACGCTTGGGAAACACTAGTTTTTCAGGATGTGTTCATGGGGCTGCTCAAGCCGGTTCTCTTTGGCTTCGTCATCTCCACCATTGGATGCTTCTATGGCATGAACGCGCGAGGGGGAACGCAGGGCGTAGGTCGCGCCACCACCCAAGCTGTGGTCGCGGCTTCCGTTCTGATCTTGGCTTTTGATTTAATCCTCACGCGGCTGCTGATGGCCGTCCTCGCTTACCAGTGAGCCTATGTCGCTTCCTACTCTACCCCTTAATTCTGCTGCCGTCACAACAAAGGAAGATTCCGCGCCGGTCATTGTTTTTGAAGACGTGAAAATTTTCTTTGGAGAGAATGAGGTGTTGCGCGGAGTCTCGTTTCACCTGATTCGAGGCGAGACTAAGGCGCTGTTCGGCGTCGCCGGCTCAGGAAAAAGCCTGATTCTAAAGCTCACGATAGGACTGATCCGGCCTGATTCCGGACGCATTCTGGTGCTGGGGCAGGACGTGACGCAGATGCGGGAAGAGGAGCTGTTTGAGTTGCGCGGCAAAATTGGAATGGTGTTCCAAGAGAGCGCACTCTTCGATTCTCTCACCGTGCGCGAAAACGTCGCCTATCGGTTGATGGAAGAGCACGGCATTTATGACGAGGATATCGATCGCAAAGTGCGTGAGGTGTTGCGCTTCGTGGAACTGGAGCACACCCTCGATCTCAACCCTTCGGAGCTTTCTGGTGGCATGCGGCGCCGTGTCGCCATCGCTCGGGCGCTGATTACGCAACCGGAATTACTGCTCTATGATTCGCCAACCGGAGGACTGGATCCCGTAACCTCCAATACCATCATCGAATTGATTGTGAAGCAACGCGACGTGAACCGGACCAGCGCCCTTCTGGTCACGCACCGCTTGCAGGACGCTTTTACTATGGCCACCCATCAGTTCGACAAACAAAACAACCGCATGGTGGCGCTGCCGCCCGGCCAACATTGCGATGGCCCGATGAGCTTTCTCATTCTGCGCGACGGTAAGGTCATTTTCGACGGCAACATTCACGAACTCGCGCAGACGCAGGATGAGTACATCCGGGAGTACATTTCGTAGCAGTGGGCAGTGGCCAGTGGTGCGCAACGCCATATATGCTTTGAGCCGGTTTTCACTGACCACTGATCACTGACCACTGCTTTTTCCCGCCATCTCCTTCTCCACGTCTTCCGCTTTCGAGGGCAGCGCCTCACTCAATTTGATCAGCTTGCCGCTCTCGTTGACATAGAAATCATCTTCGATGCGCACGCCTAAATTTTCCTCAGGAATATAAATTCCGGGTTCGATAGTAAAGGCCATTCCAGGGGCGAGCGGAACACTATAGTCTCCAGGGTCATGAACGTTGAGTCCGATATAGTGGCCAAGGCCGTGAATGAAATATTGTCCCAGCGGCTGGCCGTGCAGATCTTTGCCGTGCGTGTTGATGTAATCGAAGGCGACCTGGTAAAGCGAATTGGCGGTGCTGCGCGTTAGGCTCGACTTGCCGGACTGGAATGCGGCCATGGCCGCCTGTTGTGCCCCCAGAACAATGTCGTAGATTTCACGCTGGCGCGCGGTGAAGTGACCGTCGATGGGAAGCGTGCGCGTGATGTCGGAGGCGTACATCGAGTATTCTCCGGCCGCATCGATCACCACAACGTCGCCAGACTTCATAATGTTGTCATCGTCAGAGTAATGCAGGACGGTGGAGTAGTAGCCCGAGCCCACGATGGGAGCGTAGGCTACCCGCTCGCAGCCACGCTTGCCCCACTCATACTGCATGAGAGCGGAAATCTCTCGCTCGTTGACGTTCGGCTTTACCGTCTTGAACGCGGCGAAGTGGGCCGCCACGGACGCGTCGACCGCCTTGCGTATTAGTGCCATCTCTCCTGCGTCTTTCGTGGTGCGCAGCGACGAGAGCATTGGCTTCACGTCCTGAAAAGCAAGATACGCGTTGAGCCGCTTCAGAAAGGCCAGCGGCTTCGACGACGGAGATGTCTCGTCGCTCAAAGCCACATCCGTGTAGAGGGTAGGATGGGCACCCGTAACAAATCGAGCTACTTCGTCGGGCAGTTGTCCCATATCTTCGACTCGATCGAAGCCGGTGATCTTCGGGGCTTCGGGGTTCTCGGCACCGAGTTTGGGACCAGTCCATTTCTCTTGCGTCAGATTTCTTGGAGGCAGAAAAAGAGTCTCGCCGTAGGAACGCGCGGGCGTATCACTTTTGGCTTCGCTTGCCGATGCGATCAGCAAAGCAGCGCCCGGCTGGTTCACGCCCGAGAGATAGAAAAAATTATCGTCCTGCCGAAATCCATAAAGATCATTGGGGCCGTCATTCTCCGTTGCGGCAAAGAGAACTACGACGCCTCCAACTTTCTTGGCAAGGGCTTCCCGGCGGGCGTGGTAGTCGACGTTGGGCTGACGATCGAAACCTAAGCTCGCAGCGCTGAGGGAAAGAAGGCTAGCGACAACACTTGTCAGAAAAAGGAAGGGCTTTAATCTTCGCATCGTCTTAGTCGATCTCTCCACTCGAAAAAACACGCACGAGCGCTCCGGTCTGGAACCGCGTAAGCGTCAAAATAATCTAACGCTATCTCTGACCGCCGGTTGCGCTCTGTTTTGCCTGCAAGAATGAATCGACATTGCTTTTGTCGATCAGGGCAGAACCAGTATCCACGAAGGAGGGGATCGGCGCAAAGCTATCTTTTGACCAATCAGTGTTAAGCGCGGCGGGCTTGTGGTGATACAGGTTGTCAAGCATCTGCATCCCAACAAAGGCCATGGTGTAAGGTTTCTGCGCGATTGTAGCCGCGATGCCGCCTTTGTTAATCCAGTCCAGCGTCTCGGGATCGGTATCCATCGCCATCACAACTTTGCCGGTAATCTTATAGCTATTGAGGACGCCGGCGACTTCTTTCCCGGATTGCGCCTCCAGACACACGAAGGCGTCCACCTGATCTTTTTCCTTGCCGATGATTTGCGTCGTAGTATCGAAGGCGATGCGAGGATCTCCCTGAATATCGACTACGCGCGTGATCTTAATGCCAGTGGACGCGAGCGCGTCGCGATAACCGCGTAGACGGTCCTGCATATTGTGCTGATCGGGCATGGTGAAGACAACGACGTTGCCCTTGCCCTTCAACTCCTGTGCCAGGCGGTGTCCGCCACTCACGCCAACCTGATAGTTATTGGTGCCGATGAAGAACAGTCGCTTGCTGGCCGGGGCATCGGAATCCATGGTGATTACCGGGATTCCGGCGGCGATCGCCTTGTCGATGGCGTCCTTGAGCAGAGCGGGGTCGGTTACCGCGAGCAGGATGCCAGTGGCTTTCTGCTGGACCGCCTGGCCGATGGCGTCGCGTTCGGCCTTAGCATCGTAGCTATTGGGACCAAGATAGTCGGTGCGCACTTTCATTTGCGTGGCGGCCTTTGAGAAGCCCGCACCTGCGGTCTGCCAGTAGGGAACCTGAAGATTGGCCGCTACGAAGACGAAGTACTCGTCAGAATCGTGTCTGGAACCACAGCTGAGCAGCGCACAGATAAGAAACGCCAGACCTAGAAGAGAATATACCTTGCATGAGCGGAGCATTGGAACCTCCTTCGAGCCGCGGGGTTCTGCTTCCCGCGACTTCAATGGTGCTGGGCCCCGATGGGAAACTTTGGCGAGTGGATTGTAATCGAGCAGTCAAGCGAAAGGAAGGGAGTGTACTCGTCCAGTGGATTGTTGACACTTTCATTCCTTTCTTTGAGGTGAAGCCGGCTGCAGGAACTGCAGCGGGGTGAGATAGCCAAGAGCTTGATGGGGACGCACGGTGTTGTAGATCTTCTCC